>ERZ772932.49-NODE-49-length-74637-cov-7.798329_pt1 | contig 74637 bp, 71 predicted proteins | sample MGYA00511684_ERZ772932 | MGnify/ENA primary metagenome ERZ772932 (study PRJEB29015, sample SAMEA2738078) | human oral metagenome | biome: human oral; feature: human-associated habitat; material: saliva | place: China | collected 2210 ...
TTTCTCCACAAGGGCTAAATCACATGGAAGGCATCCGCCATATCTTCGTTGCAGTGGTCTGCAATATGGGCATAAAAATAAGCCCAACGAAGTTTAATAAGTTCGGGGCTTGATATCATCTCGCCCTTGTTTGAGAACAATGTTCTCGGTTTTGACAGTTGCAAAGATAAGAAGTCTTTTTGTAACCGCCAAATAAAAGCGCAATTATTTTTGCGTCACGCAAAAATTACCATTCATCTTTAGTTTCAACTTCGCGCTGATCGATAAATTTCTCAAGGCTGGATGAAAGTTCTGTGAAGACATTTTCACAAAGGGGTTTACCATTCTTAAAGAAGTACTTGTATCCAGCCTTTCGATTTGCACCATCTATGCCTATTTCTTTTAGATCCTTCGGAAGTGAGTCGACGAGAACTCCCAAATTGTTATCAAACATAGCCCTTCGAGAGGGATCATGTCGAAAGTCGCTCATAGTGAACTTCAGACGTCCATCTTTAAATTGCACGTCTATTAGGTATCCAATATAACCTTCAATGGCTGCATAAAGCATATTTGTGGAAAATACTAATTTTCCTTTGCCCGTAATTTCTTTACCTGGATTGTCATCTTTCAACACAGCTTTGGAGTCGACATAGGTTCTGGCGAACCAATTTTTTGTAGCATCGTACAACTGTTGTGCTGTAAGCCCATCTTTCTGAATTATTTTAGTAAAAGTCAATGGTTTTTGTGCAAAACACACAATTGTGCTGAGAAGTAGCACAGAAGTAAAAAGGAATTTCTTCATATCTATTATATGGTTTTAGTTAATATTAGTCGCAAAGGTACAAAATATGAATAAAAAAGCAACAAAAAGTAAAAGGAAAAGCCCCTCGTGTTACGAGAGGCTACAATGCACCCATAGGCGACGGGCGACTTTTGTCTAAAGGTCAATGAGAACCTCGCCTAAATATTTTCAGCTACTCGACGGATTCGAGAAGATAGATCCATAAGCGCATTACGCATCTGTTCGGCTTCCTGCTGGTTGAAACCACCTGCACCTCCATTTCCGTCAATACCATCCATCTTGTGGTAAAACCAAGAAGAAGACTTTTGAAAGTACGTCCCAGCGAAATCACGCCATGATACTGCCATAAGGATGTCTTGTACTTTTCTTTTCATATCTGTAACCACTACTGGTTTTGTCATTACTGCTTCCATATCTGTACGATGTTTATGTTTTTATTTTTCTCCCCCCCCTTGGTGAGGGGGAGAGGTTGTTTTTTTTAATTGTATGGTGTTCGAACCATTGTGTCGAAGAGTTGTTGTAAGTCCCACAAGAGCTCTGGATAACCATTTGGAAAAGAGCGATTGTAATTTCTCATTCTTTCGAGGAGTTCCCGTTCTTCGGGTGTTACCTCCATCATTTCTTTTTTCTTTTTCATATCTCATTGTTTTCTTTTGACAATACAAAGGTACTACAAATATTTGTAGTATGCAAATATTTACTATAAAAAATCGTAGTAATATTAAATATTTAACATTTAAAAAGCCATGATGATTCTAGAATCACCATGGCTACAAAGTTCAAAGACTCTATTAAGACCTCAGCGAATCTGATAACTATTGATAACCACTTCGAGCATCTCTGAAATGGATACACCATTTTTATTTGCTAATTGCGTTAAACGCTCCTTTGCTTGTTCGCTCACGCGAGAACAGAGCGGAACTTTTCCTAAGAATTTACGTCCAGAATTTGGACGCGCGCCACCTCTATTATCACTCATGTCGATTTCTTTTCGTTAAAAACTCAGCAGCCTTACGCAATGAAGATGCAAGCTTTTCAGCAGCCACATTCTCCTCCTGAAGCTCTAATCTCCAGCGAGGATAATTCCTTCGATACAGATACGTCTTCGAATCATCCTCACTTATCTCATACCCATAGGTCTGACGAAAGCACTTGCTGCCGTGATGACGTGTTGCCCATCCACCCATCTCACCGACAATGTGAGCGAGTTCTTCAGCTGTAGCAGAAATATCCTCCAATAGCGTTACCTTCTGACTTTCATTAAACAGTCCGTCCTCAAATGTTATAACGACCTTATTCTCCGTATCTGTCAGCACCCACCCATCGGGGCGAGTGCTACTCTTTTGCATTACATATTTGTTCATACCTTATAAATGTGTGTGGTATGCTATACCGTTGTTATAATTTACATTGAAATGTGCACCTGTCTTCTTGCACGTTAGTACTTCAAGATGTGGGGCTACTCTGTCATTGTAGCCTCTATGGGTAAAGAAAACTCTGCCATCTTCTATCTCCACCAAACCTTGACGGCAGCAGTTGCCACTGTTCACAACTTGTTCTGCGATCTCTCTATCAATGCCATTTTGATATTTATACATAAAAATGACTTATCCGTGCTGTCGAGGGCTAATAGTTCTTAGTTATTTATCTCGTAATTCTCTATCTCCACCCAATCGAAGAGAGGATACTCTTTCTTATTTTCGCTTATAACGATGTGCGCAGGCTTGCTTTTTGCAAATTCTTCAAGCCATGATTTTAACGTCTTTAAGTCACTACAAGCGACAGAAAGACAATCACCGCTACCGCTGATGCCTGCTTGATATATTGTACCTCTGAACTTATTTTTTGGACTGTGAATTGAATTTGTCATACCATTTGCCCGTCATGCCGATAGCGCAGCGTTTAGGTTATTATTTCTATCTTTGATTAAATATTGTTTTCGACAACAAACTTAGCGAGGTAGTAAGCCTGCTTTTCGCTTAACTTAGCAATACCGATAGTTGCCTTAGCGAAGGTGTCTATAAGAGAATCTATGAACTTATTTTCTGTATGAACTTTGTCAAGTGCTGACATATAAACTTTAACAAGATTGTCATATCGATACTCATTAACTCTCAATAGTCCCTGCTTTGTGCTTTCAATTCTATCTGCCGTTGTAATTGTGCGCTTCTGTGCCTTTGGTGTAGCTTTCAAGCTATTGCCTGTCTCGTCTGTGAGATTGAATGCCATTTCTTTCTTTACAAGACCATTGATGTAAGTTACCTCTACATAACCTGTAGACTTGGTGATAACCTTTGTAATTGTGCCTTCCTGGTTCTTTTTGTTGAAGACCTTAGTTCCGAGATTGATTTTAGAAGTTGTCATGTTGTTTACAGTTTTTACGGTGTGTCTCACCTTCTTTATTTGTACATTGCAAAGGTACAAATAATATTTGATACCTGCAAGCGTTTTTCAAATTATTTTCGAAGAAAGCTTGTCTTTTCTCAATATTTGGCATAAAAAAGCCGTAACAGTACAAGAACTGCTACGGCTACAAAGACGAGCTGAAAAAAAGATTATTCTACGGAAACGAAACCGTGAAAAATAAGGTCGGCAAGGAATGCAGCAGGGCTGTCGGTATTTACAAGATAGCCTTCGAGCTCCTGAAGGCGCAGTGCGAAGCGTTGCATATATTCCGCATCCGTACCCTCGCTATCGAAACGGCTGCCTGCATGAAGCTGGTGGAGGAACTCCTCGGGGCTGTATGCTACAATTCTGTGGTTGTCTCCTTTAATGTGGTAGGTTTTGAATTTTGGTGCATCTACTTGTTGATGTTCGGGGACTAAATTATGAGGAAGTCGGCTTTGTAGTTTTGCTTCGTTCATAATAGTACCAAAGAGATCTTTTGGTGAGATGGTCGGCTTTTGCTGACCATCTCTTGTTTCTATTTTTATTCTTCTCATACTGCTAATTTCTTTGTTCTTATCTTTAGGTAAAGTTTTTCGCTTTCGGTAAGGAAGGGTATGTTCTGAAGGGTTGTGCCTGCCTGCACCTGTCCTTGCTTTGCAAAGGTAATCATTTTTGAGAGAAAATGAATCCAGGCAGACATTTTTGTGAAGTTGGTGGAACCTCCGTGCTGGCGAAACTCAACCGTGCGGTGGCGTGCGTAAGCTTCGAGGTTTACCTTGTGGTAGCGGTTGTGGAAGAAGGCTGCTCGAAGGTCGCTAATATTAGAAGCTCGGTTGATGGCTGCCTCTGAAATGGCGGTAAGAGTCTTGCAGTAACGGTTGTTGCGTCGGCTGCGAGGCATGAAGTTGTCGATAACACCCTCAAGGCGTTTGTAGGTTAGTATAAGGTTTTTCCAAGTTGTGAGGTTGAATTCTGCTGCGTCCATGTGTACGTGTAGTCCGCAGGTGTCGTTAACCTTAGCGTTGCAGAGGTCGAGCACCCAGCAAACCTTTTCAAGTTCCTCAAGTCCTTGCTCTCCGTGGAGGATTGGGCTAACGAGTTCAAAGGTGTCGTTGCCTGAAAGGCTGCTGTCTGTCACCAGCTTCCAATGGTCAGCGTGGTCCGTGTGGTTGTAACCTTCAACCTGTACTCTGATGCCTGCTGCGTTAAGTTCTCTTGCAAGGCGTTCACGTGTGCAGTTGTAGGCTTCAATTTCGATGCCGAAGTTTCGGTTGAATGTGTAGTCGAGTTGTGGAAGAACTGTCGCTGCTGCTTGTGCTGCACCCTGTGCCATTCCCTGCATCATGCGCTTGTAGACGTTCTGCACGAATCCGTAGTTTCCGTTAGCGACAAGGTTAGCGACCTGTCTGCGTGTAAGTCCGAGGGTGAGGAGCTTCTGAATCTTTGAAGTCTTTGTCCCGTTCTCGTTAAGAATGCTTTGAATTTGCTCGTTCATAATCTTTGTTTTTTGAATGTTCTTTGTTTCTAATTGTACTGCTAAGGTAACACTATAATGAGGAACGTGCAAGTACTATAACCTTTATAATCAGCGGTTTAGTAGTAATTATCTTCTGCTAAATTATGATATAAAAAAGAGGCTAGCGCATCACTGCGCCAGCCCCGTCATCGTAAACAATCTTAGAAACCTAATTAACTAAAAAACATTATGAAAACATTCACTTAATAAGTTGAAGAAACCGTGCATAGGTAAGTTGTGTATGTGGGTTACGACTGACAACATCCATGCGAACCTGCTTACATCCGAAGCGGAAGAAGAGGAATCGTTTTGGAACTCGATGAACAATGATATCGAGCGTGTCGACCGAGGTTATCGAGCCGTGAAATATTGAGTCTGCTATCGTTCCTGATAAAGAGACCCACGGATCATTCCAGGAGAGCTGCAGCTGCCTTGATGGTAAAAAAGTAGTTAGAGATCTTGCAACTGTATCTCTGACAGTGTCGTGGACTATTGTCTGAAAGATCCGCGTTTTAAATGCGACAGAAGTTGTCGCTGCTGCTGTCGCTGCTTCAGTGATACGAGAAGTCTTTATTCCTGCTGACTTAGCGACTTGCAGTAGTGTATCTCCACTCTGACGGAACTCTGACGAGTGGAGTGTCAGGGCTGGAACGGATGCCTGGCTAAGCCCCGTATTCGTCTGCTTGATTTCTACAGTTCCCTTATGAAGGAGAATGTTCTGGTTCTCCCTCAATCGGTCTCGATCAGCTTTCATGTTGCGGTATGCGATAAAGGCGAATAGAGCGAGACCAGCAGACACCAGCATAAGGGCGAATGTGAGGATCTGTAGTTTAAACCTGATCTGAGTGAACATAGGCTACTGACAAATAGTACGTACTATTTTTATCATCTGTAACATCTGCTGCTGGTAGGCAGGAGATGTCGCATACTTACACCCCTTGTTGTCACAGATGTGACGAACAAATTCTTCTGCATTCTTACGATAGGGCCAGGCGTCCGAATAGCAAGGTTTCTGCAAAAGGCGTGTATGCTCACGAAGACACTCCTCGAGCGAGTCGAAATCTTTGAAAAGTCGATAAACGGTATAATACCATCTATTCCCTGTCTTACTTTTCACTACAGAAACCACTTTCTCTGGTGCAGGGAATGTGCGAGTAGGAGTGTCAAAGTATTCATGAGTAAGGGTAAGAACTGTATGCCCTTTCCAGTTACTCCCTCGGGTTATTCCGAAGAGATTGAACTTGCCTATACGTGATTTGCCCCAGCCACTCTCGAGGATAGCTTGTGCTGTGACGAATTCGGGGGCGATGTCAGTAGCCCTCTTAGCTGCTGCATAGATATTGCGTGCAAAGGCGCACTGTGCTTCTGTTGCCATGATTAGTCGTTTTTTATGTATTCGCCTTTGTCGTTGAAGTCCTTCAGACGGCGGACGAAAGAGGTTGGAAATATTGGATAGATGGCTTGAATGTTCTCAACGCAAGAAAAGCATTCTCGGACCATCATAAATACACAGATATAGGTTCCTACCCATTGCGTTGCTCCAACGACGCTGCCATTTACTTTGAAATTGGCAAGAATATTTGAGAGGATCAGCAGCAGGATGTAGATGATGATCTTCTTACTGAACTTACTCCAGAACGCCTCACTGGAGGCATCTTTGTGGAGCAAATGTTTCCACACACTGAGAATGGTGTCGATGATGACAGCGACACTAATCCAAACTGCGAATTCCCAGTCCTGGTAGAGGAACTGAGAGACGTTGACCACAACGGAGAGTGGTAGAGAGACGATTGATATCATTGGTAGATTTTTCATTGTTTGTCCTATTTTAATTGTGATACAAAATTAGCTTATTGCATTTTTTTAACAAAGGACCGACTGAGGCTGTGAGTGGAGAGCGTGTCTGGAGCGACACAAGAGAGCATCAGTGTCCATCCAACGGAGGACAGTTCTGTAGCGACGAAAGGAATGAATTCCGCTTTGTCGAGCTCGCCACGAGATACCCATTCGATATTACCCTCTTCAGCATCAGCTATCATCCACGCATGAATCTCGGAGAGTAGGCGAAGTGTGTTATCAGATGCAAGCATATATTCAGCAGCGTCAGCACGGTTCGTCATCTTGTTCGCCACAGTGATAGCGATACGTTGTGTAACCTGATAGGAGTTGCGCCCATCTGCTGACATATTCAGTTCGCCATAGTCTACGAATAGGAAGGAGCCTACCAGCTTATCGATGCGCTGCTTTAGTTCATCGAAAGACTGCCCGTATATGTAGTTGCGGATCTCGGGAATACGCGACACATCGGGAAGATGATCAAGCGAGGCGGACAGTTCGTTGTAACCAGGGAAATCACTCGATCCATTCGTAAGTATAGCACGGATACCCTCCTTGGAAGGGTATTGCGCAAAGTAGAGAAATTGGTCCTTTATCATCTTGAAAAAATAGAGTTATAAAAGAGACTATTGGAAGCCGTTGATCAGACTCATATGTGTGTTATATAATCTTATTAACAACTGCGATGGGCAGCCCCACCTCCTCACTGATTTTTGCCTTATCCCAGCCAAAGCCTTTCATATCTTTAACTGCATCGATGGTCTTCTTGCGCAGCACCTTCAGATAAGTAAGTACGTTCATCTGTTCTATCTGTTTTGCATTACCAAGTCCCTCCTTGGAGAGGTCGTAGAGCGCATCAGAAGCGTCAGTGGTGATAGGCTGCTTGGGTTTATGCACGAACTTAGACAACAGAGAGAATGAGGTCTTACTGAATAGATAGTTATTGAATGCTTGGAAATTAAACGATATAGCCGTAAGTGTTTCGATGGGTAATCGAGCAAACACCTTAGCTAATTCGTGCGCATGTTCAGAATGATTCTCTTTCTCTGGATAATAGAGAATAGCAGCGAGCAGGGGCAGTGATTCCTCTCCTCGTTCGATGAGTTCCTGCGCTTCGATGTACTGAAGGGCAGTAAGCGAACAAGTGAGCATTCCGAACCCTGTCTCTATGCGATAGCCTGAATAAGTACGCTCTCCAATCCGAATAGAAGGAATGAGCTGCGCACAGAAGCAGAGGTCAACTACGTACTGATAGTCGAGACGACGCAGCACACGTGCAAGTGGTATATTCAAGCGATAAGGATCTACACGACGGCACAACTCGTAAGTATCCTCGTCGACACCATCCAGTACGCTATTGTTATCAGGGTAACTAATCTGAAACATGAACGTGAGCTGCTCGGAGATTGCTACGAGGTTTGCTATCTGTTCCTCTGAATGGAACTTGCGCTTATCCCAACCCATGATGTCGCATAACCAGTTAATGCGAACCTCTCCAGCGGATAGTTCTCCTGCTGCCATACGGAGGAAATCGCCCACAAGGCGGATATACTGACGGTAGTTCATAGCATCCCAACGATTAGGAATGCTATGAGTATCACCTTTATATATTAATTCAATATCCTTCATCATGGCAACATTATAATATTATCATCAGGATTATTGTATGCTGAATTAGAGCAGAAGTCCACGGAGGCATCTGTGGCGAGCAGCGTATCAGCATTCGAGATGAGTTCCTCTGCTTCGAGGTCGAGTCGATCAGCAAGAGCAAGCGCAGCGTCGTGTTCGTCCTTGCCTGTCCGTGAAGCATGACTATCATCGAAGAGGTTACGGATAGTCGGAGGAAACTCCAATATATCGAAGCGACGGAGCGACTTTGCAACGGTCTTCTTAAGCAGGGCAAGCGTCAATATCGGCTCGACACGCTCACGGTTATCATCCGTGAGTCTATCGTAGTAAGCAGACAGACGTTCGTCGAGTGTCTCCTTCTGTAACGGGAGAATACGGAAGAAGAAGAAGTAAGAGAGGTCTATTGGATAAATGGAGTCGAACGCTTCGGTGGTCTTTATCTTACAACTGTCTATAATCTTGTAATATCGTGATTTTTGCCACAAAGCAGCTGGAGAGTCGGTATTTTCACTCGTCACCTCGGTAGACATCAGGCGTTGAATGACAGAATCCATCGCATTGTAGTAATTGTCTATATACGCACGCTTCATTCCTTCCACCTCGTACTTATATACGTCGACATGGTTCTTTCGGCGGTTGATACTGTCAAAAATAAACTGCGACGCCATTGTCATGTTCGCCACAGCAGAGCGTAGGGGCTCTATGAGTGTTTCATCGGAACTGCTGATGATTGCGTCGAACACCTCTGCGGTGATGATGGTTTCAACACGCTTGCGAGCGGTAATGCCCGACGAAAGCAGGTCGTTCAGGTCCATATTCGTTTCCACACCAGGTGCGTACTTACTGAACGAACCGAAATCCTTGAAAATATCTACTAATACATTCTTCATGACTGCTGCTGATTTAGTCTATCTTTCGGTGCAATTTCTTCCTGTCGCTGAGGAACCTCACGATAGAAGCCTATGCGATAACCTTGCTTATAGAGGTCTGGGAAATTCAATCTGAGAGCGAGATTAAACGGTTCTGCACATATCTCATCCTCTGGAGTAAGCGACATTATATATATAAGGTAGTTATAGTAAGCATCAGAACCTGACTTGCTGATAACACCATCCTTGCTAACTGCTGTGATGGAAGCGTCCAGACCGACGCTTGATAGTAAGGCTTCTTCTGCTCGTTTATCGTACGAAATTAAAGATTCGATATATTCCTTATACTTAAGGTCGATGGTCTCGATTCTCCACTGCTGCTCGTTACCTGAACTATCCATGAAAGAGATAGAAGAGTAAGCTTTACCTTGATTATCTGCACCACTCAGATAGTCGCCTATCTTACGAAGCTCTAATCGCATATACTCTACAAGCAACGATTCGCGATATTCAGCACCGATGTTGATACCGTTATACTTAACCAGATCCTGCTTCTTAGAATTGCGAATTTTATTCTCTTCGCATAGCTTCATTAGCTGATTGCGCTTACTTGACACCCACGCATTTGGAATGATGATGTGTATTTTCGCTGCAAGGGAGTTACGCAAGAAGGAGTTAATGTAGGATGCTGTCTTATTACTACCTTGAATATATGGACGTGCGCCTTGGTGGGTTTCGTTTACTCCATAGAACTCATCGACTGATTTCTCACGGTGGTGTGACACAGCAGCAAAGAGATAGTTGTCAACTTCTGACAATGCGAACTTAGGGTATATCTTGTAATTGCCTAATCCGTACGTCCACCGTCCTACAGCTACGTTGTTGAAGTCGCCATAATTAATCTGATCATAGGCAACATCCCTACGAGTAGTAGCAAGACGGCAGTGCTTATTCTCTAATGGTTCAAGTCCTGCCACGGGCAACATACCGATACGCTTACCACGTGAGAACCTCCACTTACAGAAGAAGTCACCGAACCAGTAGTAGTTCTTGATACAGGTCTTAGCGAACTCCTGTGCAGATGTTTCCATACCACGCTCTTGCCAGCTATTCAACCATTCATCCCACGCAGGTAGTGCAGTGTACTCACGTCGTAGCTTACCACCTTCTACTGTCTGCATATAGGCGCAAGGTCCGTTACCATACAGCATCTTAATCTCCTTACTATACAAGCGAGGCAGCAGACGGTTCTGCTTAATCTCCATCGTTACCTCTTCACACAGTGCGTTGTTCATACCACGCATACACACCTGGTATCCATTCACACTCATCCACTGGTGTTCATGTAGGCAAGTCTGCTGCCCCTGTGGTACGAGTAGCCCTGGGCTTGTCGACAGTTCTCTTCCTTCTCCAATCTGAAAGGAGAAGGTGTTGCCGTCCATGACGTAGAGTCCAGCGTTGCCGTGCAGTTCAATACTATCTGTCATAACCAATTTATCTTATGTAATTTATATCCGTCTTGTGGAAAGCCCATAAACCTAATGAGGATGCGATAACACATCTTAGGATTTCCCTCTTGATCCTCGAAGAGAAAGTAGTTCTCGGAGTTGACTTTGAAACACTCCTCTGGTAGTTGCGTGCGGTACTTGCAATGTTCCTTGACCACCATCTGCTCGCCTGCCATACCTTGTGAGCGAGAGTAGGGGAAGAAGCAGATAGTGAAGTCACCTTGTGGTACTCTGCTTATCTCCCTTGCCCATTGCATTGCATCAATGCCGTTCAATTCAATTGTCTTCTCCATTACTTGCGAAATTACTTAAAATCGCTGTGGGAACAAAGGACGATTTTATCCCCTCCCTGTCATATTTCCCAACTTTTGGAAAGTTGCACCTCTTTTCCTCGATTCAGCGGTGCGTGGAGATTTCGGTCGTTTGTTTATTTTTGATTTTGATTTTCAAAACGTAAACCACTGAAACACAACAAAGTAAGTTTTTGACTGATGTAAATAGCCCCCGTTATTGTCGATTTTCCGACACTTTTTTATACCACGTTCACTACGATGTTAGCCGTTAAATGGTGAGATTTTCGGGCAAATCGTCTGGATAACTGCTTAGTTCCTTCTTGATTAGGTCGGAATAAAGACCGTATAAAAGGTAAATCATTGCACTTGGAAGCTGTGTTGTTAGCCCTGGTCTTCGCTTGAGTTCCTCCTTCTTCTCTGAAGCTTTGTCGAGTTCTATTCTACCGTTTGTTTTCTTCAATGGACTGATAAGGATAGCACTGCAAAGGTTCGGGCATTCATTTTCATCAACACGCACCTTCGGAAGTGAAGGAATCTTCTCACCAAAGAGCAACTGACAAAGGCGGAACTGCTGCCAGTGGTAAATGGTCGGTGCACCGTCGTTGTAAAGAAGAACTGAGAAGCCGTAACTCTCTAAGGCTGCCTTCATCGTCAGTGAGTCAGTAGTTATCTGTTCTAATTCCTCACGTGTCTTGTTACCAGCACGGTCGGGATATAGGTGGATAACTTTGTTTACAGCATCAGTTCCAAAGAAAGAATACACCTGCTGTGCAAGGTTCTGCTGGTCGTCTGGTATGTATGCCCAAAACTCCTTGATGATGTCGAAGCGACTACCATAGTCTTTTTTCTGTCCAACAATGAGCGATTGAAAGTTTCCAGGGTCGTAACCTATGTAGAGCGGTTCACGCTTATCGTAGTGGCGAAGATAGCGAGCGGTCAGTGCGAAGTGGTCCTTGAGGTTTAGCTTCAGTATCTGGTCATAGATATAGCTATCCTTGAACTGGTGCCGCTCGTGGTCGTAGGTGGTAAAGAACTTGTTAGTTACCTCCTTGTGTCGAATAGCACAGATAGCGGTCAGGAACTCATCCATGTCGAGCGTGTCGAGCTGTGTCTTGAAGAATTTAGGACCCAAGATATCCTTATTACAAAAAGATGAAGCACGAATATAGTAGATTGCGTTCCTTCGCATATCCGCTAAGCGTGGTTTCCAGCGTGCAACAAAGGCGTTAAGGCGTTCATTTTCCAGTCTGATTTTTTCCATGGTGACAGGGTTCTTCGTGTTGCGAAGTTCCTGCTGAAGCATAAACTGCTTATAGAGCGACTGATTGATAGCAAGTGAAACACTGGCTATCTCCTCGATGAGCTGTCGGTCCATCTTGTTTTCGTATTCCTCAAACCAATCGTCTTCACCAAGGTCGACACGTGCGGTATCACTCACACCTGTCACACCCTCATAGTAAGCAGAGCGACGGATGTCAGCTGAACCACCACGGAGGGAAGGGAAGAGTCGTGACTTGAGTTTCTCACCACTGTTGTGCTTCATCTCTTCGACGAAAGCGTGCACAGCATTACGACCAGCGACACTTTCAGGCTGATCAGAAGATACCAACTGGAGGTGTGCACCATTGCGAAAGATGACCGAGTGTTTAGCGTAGGCAATAGGGTAGCGTGGTCGACGGAAGTGTGAAGGTAGCTTTGCTTCACCGACCACATAGTCGATACCATACTCTAACATTGCTCGCTGCTTGCCATTCACGATGACAGGGCGTGAGAACGATGCCTGAATGTTAGGCCAGACGTTCGTCATCAGCGCAACGTAAGTCTTATGCACAAGGAACGAGAGTTCACCAGGCATATCATTCGTCACACGGATAAGTCGGGGAACGATAACGCCCTCCGTCTTACCAGTAGCACGAGCCCACTCCGCATAGAGCATATTCGGGTCGATAATATTCGCCAACAGCTGCACACGATTCATATAGTAATGCTCGAAGTCAACTGTATGCTGTTCGTTATTTTGTGTCGTTAGTTCGTCAGTCATTTGGAATCTCCTCTACTATTTCAGCATCTTGTATGTCAGCATCACGCAGCAGTCGCTTCTTCTCCTTCTGCTCGATGGGCAGCGAGTCGATAAGCGTAACATAAAAACCTTGATTGTGCTTCGCTGCAATGTCTTTGAGACTCTTCTTAGAGAAGCCAAGTTCCTCTGGACTTAACTCTGGCGAAATTAAAAAGAGAACTCCTAGGTCTCTATCTGCTTCAGCAATTTCAGAAGCTCTGCGACGGCATTCCAAGGCAGCATCGTAACAGCTTTTCATACCTTTGTAATCGCCAGTAGAACCACACAGTCTGGCAAGGTCTTCATATTTGTTGGCAAAATTGCTTTCCCAAACTTTAATGGGGACATTGCAATCAACCTGAAAATAGTTGATTGCCTGATAGATTCTCGCCATACAAGTGCGCTCTTCTATCTTTATTCGCTGCTCAGCGTTAATACGAAGCTTCAGTATCTTAGCTGCTCTCGTAATATTACGCTCGTGTTCGAATATTTCAGCAGCCCATTGTATCTGTTGCAAGAATAGCTTAACATCTTGAGGTATGCCGTCACAATCTCCATTCGTCAAGAATGCAGATATTAGGTCAGGGTGGATGGAGTCTAACTTCTCAATTTCACTTTTCATATTCCAAAGAGTTTCATACGCAGGTCTTTTTCTGCACGCTCATTCTTACGTGCCTCAAGCAAAGTAATAGAGTCGTTATCTCCTTTCTCTGCCTTTTTAGCAAGTTCAGCGTCTATGTTATATTCTCCAAGTGCTAGGCCTTGCTGGTAAGCTTCGAAATAAATATCGCCAGGAAGAGTTATGCGATATAGCAATGCTTCTCGCTTGGTTTTTTTTAAGCCAAGTAATTGACAAATACGTTCGGGCGTATAATTTAACGCGCCGAACGTTCTGATTTGATTTACATACTCATCTGAAAGAATTTCTTTTTCCACTAATTCTGACATAGAATTATTTTTTTAGTATCATCTTCGGAGAAGACTACGCCCTCTCTCTCTAACAGTATAGGCTGCTGGGGGAACATTGACATGAATCTTCGTACAGTTGCAGATACATATTTAGGATCGATTTCCATTCCATATCCGATACGGTCGGTTTGCTGACATGCCATAATGGTTGAACCTGATCCAGAGAATACATCGACAACTACATCGCCATTCTTCGTACTATTAGTAATAGGATACGCCATCAGCGCAATAGGTTTCATCGTCGGATGGATTCTGTTGGCTTTTGGTTTATCGAAATTCCAAATGGTAGTCTGCTTTCTGTCGGAGTTCCAAAAGTGAGCAGCACCTGGTTTCCAACCATATAAGCAAGGCTCGTGTTGCCACTGATAATCTTGTCGACCCATTACAAGAGAATCCTTAACCCAAATGCAGCACTGTGCTATTTTGAAGCCTGCTTCTCGAATTGCCCTGCGGAAATTCTCACCTTCAGAGTCTGCGTGGAAAACGTAAAAAGAACCTCCAGACTTGACAATGGAAAACATCACATTAAACACAGACTGCAAGAAGCGAAGGAACAAGTCATTTTCCATAGAGTCGTTCTGTATGGTAAGTTTGCTATATCCTCCACCTTCGTAATTAACATTATAAGGTGGATCCGTGAGAATCATATCTGCAACTCGTCCATTCATTAGTGCAACGATATCGCTCTTAGACCGACAATCTCCGCACATTAATCTGTTATTTCCAAGTCTGAAAATATCTCCAGGACGAGCAAAGACTTCATTATCTTCTTGCGGAGTTGCGTCAACAACATCTTCGTGAATATCAGTTGTGTCACTTTCTGAGGCAAATAGTTTATCTGTACCGACAGAGAAGTCATTTTGTTTCACCTCATAACCAAGATTGAACTTAGCAAGGTCATCGCCACTGATGTTATACTTAGTGAACAAGAGTGTATCTGGATTCTTTTGAGCGAACTCTGAGTTATAAGCTGCAATTTCTTCGACAGCTTCCTTCTTATTAGAAGCTTGAATTTCCTCGTAGGGAATCTCTGGAATTTTAAAACCATAGGAGCGAAGTCCAAGAAGAGCTTTCCTTCTTTGGTGAGCATCTATAATCCAAAGCTTACCTTCAGAATCTTTCCATACTTTAAATGAATACTTGAAACCACGAGTGATGATGAGCATCTGAAGCTTCGAAAGTTTGTCTGCGTCAGGCTTTTTAAAATCTTCCTGAAGTTCGATAAAAGAGTCCAGCGGGGCAGTAGGCAAACCACCCAAATTAAAAACTTTTATACTATTTTCCATTGTAATTATTTATTTTGTTGTTCAAGAACCATTCTGAACAGTCGCTCTTTCTCTTGGTACTTTTCGAGGTTCCGCTTATCAGCCTCTCTTTTCTCTTTACGATCTTTGCGCTTAACGAACGACTTATAACGCTTGATGTTGTCGAGAACGTTCTTGTGCTGGCGGAGGAACTCAGCTGGATCAGTGCGGAGCAACTTAATGAGCTGGGCTATCTCTGAGCGTCCGAAGAGTATCGGGTGTTTACAGAGGAACTTGCCAGTGTCGTTGAATGATTGTAGCTCGGCAAATGCTTGAAGATTGCGGATGCGCAGTTCTGCCATTTCTGCTACGGCTTGTGCGGTTGGCTTTGTCTCCAGCAATTCGTCGAGCTGCTTCATCTTTCGCCAAGTGTTGATGCGGTCGTTATAGATGACGGTTGCCATCTGCACGTCCGCATCAGTAAGGTTTTCCCAGTCTATTTTCGGGTACTCTTCTTCTTTTTTTTTGGAGCTGCTTTCGCTTTCTCCTGCTTAGAAGAATCTGTGTCCTTATCTTTAGATGGGAGAGGTTTTTCCTCTGTTGATGACTCAGTAGACTCGTTATCTTCAGAACCTTCTTCAGATGAATCATCGCCACCCTCTTCTTTCGATGGGTCCTCGTTACCTTCGCCACCGTCAGCGTCTGGGATTTCATCTCCATTGCTGTTGAGTGTTTCAAGGTCCTCGTCGCCCTCTTCAGAAGAGTTGTTGGCGTTGTTATTATCATTATCCTCGTCGACTGCTTGATTAGCAAACTCACGTCGATTACGTACGATTTCGTCGTGCTCGCAATGGTCGAGAAGTGAGAAGAGTATCTCCTCGTGATTCTTCTCTGGCGAAAGGTCGAAGCGTGTGAAATCCGTAAGGTGAGGTGCTTTAGCGTGCAGCAGGGCAAGGTCGGCTTCCACAACTGTAGGGCTTACCAACTTACGGAAGTGCGTTAATTTCTCTTTTGCGCTGTACATATTGTAAAAGTAAAATGGTGAATAAGTTCCCTCCCATGAAGGGAGGGGGAGAGGTTAGGCTTCAGTTCTTGAGACCTCGACAAGTGTTGTGGTGTCAAGAACATGGAAGGTGATTGACGCACCTGTCTTCGCAGTCCACGTTGCACCCTCCTCGAGTACGAAGGTAGAACCATCAGCGATGGTGGCAGCCTTATCAGTACCAGCACCAACGAGCGTGATGTATCTACCTTTATCGTTCTTGCTGAGTCCGCTAACCGTAGCAATAGCAGCTGCTGCTGACGTTCCATTTGGAATCGTGTAAGTGTTGCTGCCTGCTGTGATAGCGATATCTGTTGCACCTGCTGCAACAGCAGTAGCAGCAGTAACAGCTGGGTTTCCAGTGTAAATCAGTGGAAGGTCGACAGAACTGCGCTTGAATGTAAGGGTGGTGTAACGACCGTCCTTATCGTCCTTCGTCTCTGTGTTAGAGAGGATGATTGGACGCTCGAGTTCACCAACGATATACCACTCTTTCTTCTTAATATGCTTATAAAGAGCGATAAACTTACCACCGCTGTACTCCTCAATGAAGTTATAAAGGTTTGCACGAGCTCCGCCCATTACCATTACAAGCTGATTTTCGCCTGTGGTAGTGATGTCGCCCTTCTCTGTGGTGCCAGTGAAGGTTGGGATGTCGTGTGCCTCGAAGTAATGTGGTATCTCATTTGGCTTCAAAGGAATAGGTGCAACCTCACGATTAGCGTTAGGTTGTGGGAACTCCTTTGTGCGATCGATTTGGTCGAGCGCAATGAGATAAACAATGTAAGAGATAGCACTACCGTGTGTATCTCTATCAGACACATCGTCTACGTGACCGAGCAAGGCCATAGAGGCTAAAGTCACACCAGAGCCAGCAGCAGCACCGAGAGAGTGATCAATCAAAGCTGCTAAGAGCATAAGAATGCCAAAAATCGCAAACGTAACCATGAACATATTGCGAGACTGGCGATTGGCGTAGTTAAATCCTTTCATAGGATTATACGCACGATAGCGTTTCTGTATATTGGGCTTTTTCATTTCTATTTCTATTAATGATAATTATTTATTTAAGAAAGGAACTGAAGAGGTCAAGCTATTCCGAGTTTTTAATTCCAACAGTTCTCCTCCCAGTTCCTTAGTCATTCTTCTATCGAGCACCTGGTACGTTAGGCTGCAACTCCTTATTGATGGTGCGTTTGCCACCTACGCAACGTTCCAACTCACGGAACTTATTATCGCTACCGAGGATCACCATAATGTAGTCGCCTACAGCTGTAGCGGTGAAGGCATCAGTGATGCTATCGAACTTACCAGACTTGGTAATCTTTGGCAACTTAGTTTTATCACCACACTCGATGCAGTAAGCTACACCAGCCTTCGCATTCTCGATATCGGTGATAGTTGTCAGTGTTGTGGTGCTGTCTGTGACTTGCCAGAAGCCGTTGTTACCATCCACCTTATCGATAATAGTTGCAGCAAAGAGGTTGATAAAAATCTGCTGCCACTCGTAGTTGTTCTTGTCCATCTCATCCTTAGTGGCAAAGCGACGACCAGTGAATGAAGCAGAAGTACCCTCTTTCCACACACTCCAAGCACGAACCTGCTCCATGCTTTCCTGCATCTTCACAGAGAGCATCTCGCCTGGCACATACTCAAGGAACTGGATATTGCCTGGTTCGTGGAGCATCATGAATGGAGTCTGTCCGAGATAAGGCAACCAAATGATGCGCATTGTAGTGTCTGGAACCACGCTCAATGCACCCATAGGTCCAGTAAAGTCTGTATCCTTACCATAGGTAGAACGAACGTTCTTAATCCACCATGCTTGATGGTTCTTATTCAGATATACTACGTGGTTGTCTAGGTCCATATCCTCTGTAATAGAAGCACGAACATCAGCAATGAACTCCTGAACAGAAGCGAGGAAAGTTGCCTGCGTGTAGGTGCGATATGTACTCTCATTGTGTGGCTTGATGTCGTACTGATGTACATAGCGCAACAAGGTATAGAGAACACCAGTAGCAGCATTGAGGTAGCTACCAGCAACACCCTTATCAGGCTTCACGTAGATACCACGCATACGGCGTTTGTTCTGCTCAACCTGTGCGGCACGGAGAGTATTGAGCAACTGATACTCAATCATCGTCCACTTGATAGGGTCAGAACCCTCCTTATTGAGATAACCGATGTACTTACGCTCGAGTTCCTTCATAGGACCCCATTCCATCTTGATCATGGCGTCATCAACATAACCCATGTGGTTCTCAATCTTCATACCACCCTTGAAGACTTCACCTGCCTGGTAAGCCTGTGAAACTTCGTCGAAGAAAGCATTGAAAACGAGTCCACGGTCCTGATAGCCGTAAGCGACTGGGAAGAACTGAGTAAGGTCACGCACCTGCAGAACACGTGCGATGAGTGCATCCTGACGGAGAACAACGAACTGATCGCCAAGTCCTGCATTGTCTACTCCATCGTAGTTTGTAGCGTAAGTACCCTTCGCAAGCGCAGCTGCATCAAGCATCTTGTTCTGCTGAAGATACTGATAACGGTTCTTGAGCGACTTGGCGTAATTGCAAGCCTCCTTATAGAAAGCAACGCCATCTACCTGTTCATCAACTTCAGGAAGGGCTGCAGCTGCTCGTGGATTAGCTGCAATCTTATTCCAACGGCTCTTCATAGAGAAGAAAGGATGCTCAACACCGAAGAGGTAGTCTGTTGTGTTAGCGAAGCCATTAACACTCAGAGGAATAGTAGTCACTGTTTGCGCAGGAACATCAGGTGCAGGGTTAGAGCCCATTGCCTGAATGTCAGCACGCATACCCTTAATACCCTCAAGGATACCCTCAAGAGTAGCGTTGCTTTGCTGTGCAGGCTGCTGTTCACCATTATCATCAGCTGCTGCTGCAGGCTCACCACCATTCAGAACTGACTGAATGGTATTCAGCATCTTCTGAAATTCATCCGCCTGCTGAGCACTCTGCTGGGCAGCTTGCTCGGATGCGATATCATCAGTAAGCGTACTTTGGTACTTTTTTTGATACTCTGCAACGAGTGAGTTAAACTCATCCTTTGTCAGGCTTTTGTCTTCGAATTTCTGCTTGAAGCCAAGAAGCTCGATGACACTCATTAATCGTTCTTTTAGATTCATAAATAACTAAAAATTAAAATAAACACATTATATATTATAAATGGCAGTCTTTAGTTGCTTTGCCTCAGTATATTCACGTCCCATCGTTGATGCTTCAGCGATTGCTTCTACCATCGTCTTACTACCATCCGTAAGACCGAGTTCCACGGCTTGAGGAGTATAGAAGGTCTCACCACGTAAGACTGGAGCATCATCAGGAAGGTCTGCAAGTTTACTACGCTGTGAACGCACCTCTGATAAGAACTGTACATTCATTGGGTCGAGGATGTCTTTCACAAATTGCTCATCCTTACCTTGACGAAGATCATCGAAGACTTTATTCTTCAAGTCAGACTTAGTAGCTTTTGCTTCTACCTTCTTAATACCGAGCTTCGCAAAGTATTCCTCGAAATCGTAGAAGCTGCACATAGTTCCTATGCAACCCACATAGTCATTCTGTGTCATAGCGTATATACGCTGACCGTGGCATCCGATGTAATATCCAGCTGAGCAACACATCTGTTCATAGAATGTGAGAATAGGTTTCTCGCAACTACGTAGTGTTTCACTCAGACGGTCGAGGTACCACGCTTCACCACCTGGTGAGTTGATGTGAAGGAAGTGACAAGAGATTTGCGGATTAGCTTCCGCTGCGAGCAGGTCTGATTGGAGTTGCTTGCTTGAAAAGTAATAATACGAATCAGACATCACGGTTCCGAAAACACGATGATAAGCAATACTGTTATCAGGCAGCTGCTCATCACTGAACTCATCTGTAAGTGTAATAGGAGCGGTGTTTTCTTGATTCATTACCTTCTGAATATCCAAGAGAGCAAGATGTGACTCAAGTTGATACCAACTATGAGTGTTAAGGTAAGCAAGCATTTCATCTTTCGTCATGCCGAACGATGACTTTACCTCAGGTTTATCTGGAGCTTTACCACTGAGCGGAAAGGCTGTTAACATTGCCTGTCGAAATCCGTCAATGGTGATAAATAGAGGCTTTCCTGAGACAAGTAGAGACTGTAATTCTTTCATCAAAACTATTTTTGATGCGAATTTACTATATAATAAGGTGTAGACAAAAGACCTACAGAAGGGGGTCTGTGAGCATTTTACACTTAATTAAGAGGTTTGCGGAGTTCAAATTTGAAGATATCTGAACTCGAGCAGGAATATCTGATGTACCGATACGATGAGTTTTTCTATCAGATGTCTTGATTGTGACAATAGCACTCCTCTCTATTGCGAAGATCCTGCGAGATTCTTCGTCGGGTAAGTCTATTACTATGGTTTTATCGCAGTTCCAATAATTACCAGCTTCATTGTCAGTCAGTTGGGGAATATACGTAAAGGTATCGGCAACGAAATCATACACATTCTTCTGTCCATCTCTGATTTGATTTACGAGGGTAATTTGTACGGTGTTTAAAAATTCTAACATATTGTATAACTTTTGAGTGACAAAAATAATAGTTACGTATGTATTAAAAGATGTTAATACTACACAACTTTTTGATACTTACGAATCTTCTTAGGTCTTAGACGATTTCGGAAGCGGTAGTAATTCTTTAATAATGCATCTGAAGATATAGACTTCAATTGATAGCTATGGATGAAGTCATAGATAACATCGAGGTTCCTACGCTGCCGTCCGAATTCTTCATTCTCCAACAGCACACGGTGGAGCTCGAAGTTGAACATCCGTCGTATCTGGGTTTCTATCTCCTTAGCAGCTGCTAGAGAGAGATAGTTGTAATAAGCAGGATCTTTCCAAGGACTGGATATTACTCCAGCTCTGCGAGAAGGTAGGTGGATGCGAAGATTGCCGTCAATGACATCAGGTTGATTAATGCGCTGCTTGGACATATTCTCCCACACACAGAAATATAAGTCTGTTGTGTTAGGAATCTTTACTCCACCTGTCGTAGCATCCTTCCTGTATTTTGCGCAGATATACTCTGCGAGATACTGTTCAATTTGAATTGTGACAACTCGTTTCGTTGCCCATTTTTTTTGCTCCATATCTTTTTTCGGTTTTTAGCTTCCTACCGTCCTACATTCCTACAATTTTAGACTTAATTAACGCAAAGTTACAGATTATCAATAAGATAACAAAATTTTATCACCCAAAAGTTTTATTATTTCACCCTGTTTTGTCGTCCTACATTCCTACAAAAACACATATTTTGTAGGACAACGATTCCAAAATAGAGAAAAACACGAAAAATCCTATTTCCTACAACGTCCTACATTCCTACAAGAAAACAATAATTTCCTATTTCCTATAATAATAATATAACTATTTGATTTATAGGTATATATGTATATTATAGGTTTGAAAAGAAAAACGATTTGTAGGATTGTAGGATTGTAGGATGACGTTTTTCTGAAAATTTATTTTCAAAAGTCATGTTTTCGAGGTTTCTTCCGAAAATTGGGGGGTACGGGGGATTTTTCGCCACCTTTGTTAGTTTAAAATGTAAGAAAGAATGTTTGTTAAATAGAAAAAGAGCCGTGCCTATTCATCCGAACTGGCACGGCTCCAAGGGATAAGAATGATACCTTCATTAAAAAGGCTCTACACTTTCGTTTGACGGCTCAAAAGGCAAGTCTTGCGAAAGCGGTTTTTTCAGTGGTTCTTCAGTTGTGTTAGTTACCTTGTTCTCGACAGGCTTGCTGCCTTTATTAGCGTCTTCAGAAAAGTCTCTCTTGAAGTCTATATTGTAGGATTCGACAAATTTGTCATAATCTATAATAATTGCACTTGTAGAAGTACTCTTCTGCTTGCGTAGTTTAACCATACTTCCATCACGAAGATCTGCATCGTCTACAGTTTCCTCCCAGGTGAAGCGTCTCGAAGAGACTGTTCCAACATAAGAGGAGTGACTGCGCAGGTTCTGCTCTATAGTAGAGAGTGTACTATTCTCATTGTTATATCCGCTCCTATCGAAGATGCTGAACACCGCACTCAAGCGGAGGAACATAACATTCGTACCTGCTTCGAAGGTGAAGGTCTTAGAATCTCCACGTGAGTTCTTGCCCGTAACCTTCTTGGGCTGCTCGATGAGAAACTCACGACCCTCAAGGATATTCCTCGTATCAATCATGTTGTTCATTGCTGTGAAGAACATTGCTAACTTATCCGTGCTACGGATGAGTGACAACTGGAATTTCACCTTCTCTTGAACGATCTTGAAGAACTCATCGTAGGTGAACGGTAGATGAAGGTTCGAATATCTCTCTATCAGTTTCACTGTTCCAAGGAAGAGGGAAGCGGTTTTCATCAAGCGGTCCATCTCACCAGAGTTGATGATGTCTTGCTTCAGTTCGTTATAAGCCTCTTGTTTAAGGCTTCTGAAATGATCCATGAACATGGGGCGAAGCTCCAGGATCTGAAGGAGCACATTTGAAAGCCCTATTTTGTTCGGATCTTCAATCGTCTTCAGCTCATCGAAGATGCGAACCTCTTCTGGAGTACGGTTACGAGGCTTAGGGACCTCGCAGACAATGACACGACTCATGAGCGCGTTATCATCACGCTGTGGTGTCTCTTGTCCGCAGATGATGACAGGGGCAAACACCTTATCGTTTTCAATCTCTCGTCCAGATGTACCTTTTCGCTTCTGTTTACCGTCACCGTCATATACGATACCTTTCAGAGCTTGGAACTTTGTATCGCTGATATCCTTGTTGTTGTATTCGTCGAGTACAACAGGGACATCCTTGAATGTGCCCATGATGGTAGACATTGCAGCGTCCGTACCGGTGTTAAGGTTGAAGATGGGTATATTGGGAGAAATGAATAATGAACGAATTGATATCGCTATCTGTGTCTTACCTGATGACATCGGCCCCATGAAAAATGGAGCGGTGAAAAGTCTATCGATGCAGTGGATGTTGCTTCTGAAGGCACACATTATGGCAAAAACCAAAGCCCACTTACCATTGTCGTTAATCTTATATACCTGGTCCATTAACGACGCCCACTTTTCGAAGCTGACCTTTTTCTCAGCAGGCACCTCCTTGTATACGAGCTGACTTATAAGTTCGTACTTATCTGATTGCTTACCACTACCTGCATAGATAGTTGAAAAGGCAGGAAGGTAGTAATTGTTCTTATTATGTGTAACCACACCCAGCTCGTTTACAGGATCGAACACCCACTGTCCGTCGACATTATGAAAGATACCATTGGCAAAGGCAAAGAACTGTTCATCTGTCTTACGACTCATTCCTTCGCTCTGCTGATTTCCGTAAGTCTTGACCTCGGAGCACATCACGAAATGGCGACTCATATAAGTTTTGATTGCCTTCCATTGCCACTCTTCACCATTGAAGTTCACGGCTTCGTAATTGATTAAGACCTCCTCGATAGAAGACATCTTCAGCATAGCTTTAGAAGGTATCTCTATATATATAGGTGTCTCGTAATATCTACGATTAATCCGTAGAACGCGCTTGTTCTGTTCGAAATCATCAGAGAAGATGTGAAGTAATGGGGTCATGAAGAAGTCTGCAACTTGCGTCATACCATTACCATTCTTATTGCGGAACATGTAGCACACTGGTTCGCTCTTTTTATTAAGTCGTGGGTAATACCCACTCTCTTTCCACATCCTCTTGTATTCTTCGTTCTCTTGTACATAGTCTGGAGGTTCGTTCACATCGAATTCTTCTTCGTCGAGGTTATCAGCTTGCATGCTGACCTTCATCGCAGACTTTCGCTTGAGAACGAAAGGTTTTCTTATCTCGTCAAACTGGCTCTTAGTTAGTTTAAGCAAAGAGCAGTAATGATTTCTATTTATTGTTATAACAGTGTCGTCAGCGTAAGATGTTAGTTCGATACAACGTGACACAAGAGGAACTCGATCTCCATTGAAGTTTTCAAAGAATTTACCGTGCAATGCTATGTAATAGTCAAGGAACGAACCTGTACTATCGCTGAAGGTCATCTCTATCTTGATACCTGCACGAGACATCTCCGCAAGTGTATGCAGGTAATTGTTTTCGCCGCCATCATCAGTAATACCACATCCAGTCTCTGAGGAGACAAAGTAACAGTAGACACGTCGTAATTCTTGAATATCATTCGTTGATGGGCGTCCAGACACATATATGATGGGTTCTTCTCCATACCCATCGAGGAAATCCTGCATAACAGAAGTGATGATTGCAGGACGGTCACTTTCAATATTCTCCTTCAACGCATCGATACCAAAGATGCCAGTCTGTGTATTCTTCTGCACATCTGACCCTTTCAATTTGTTACGAATATTTCGTACCTTGTTATCAATGATACCGATTTTACTTCTAAAGTCTTCTGTGATAGACTTGATATATTCAAGGCGGAGAAAAGAATCTTGCACACACGCTACAAGGGAGCAGATGGAATTCAAGCAGTCTGTTATAACTGTTTCATCCTTGCAGCCTCGTGGGAGGAGCATGCGCTTGAATGCCTTTGAGAAGGGTTCTGTTAGTTCCTTCAGTTTCTTACTCGTAAGGCTACCATGTGCTTTAGCGAACTCATCTGGGTCCATGCCTTTCTCGAGGCGAATGCAACGCACCTTTGCTCCAGCTTTCAAAAGCAGTTCGCAGTTTTTTAAAGACGCCTTGACACCTGCAGGGTCTGCGTCGTAAATCATGATAATGTCGTCTGTAAAGCGTAGCAGTAGCTTCACTTGATCATCTGTGAAGGCTGTACCACTTCCACCTACAACATTCTCAACACCTACCTTATGAAGAGACATTACGTCAAACTGGCCTTCAACGAGATAGGCGAAGCCTATCTTTCCTATGCTCTTGCGTGCCTGGTAGAGTCCGAAGATGTGCTTACCTTTCGTAAACAGAGGCGTTTCGCCTGTATTTACATACTTACCAGTCTTATCGTTTGGAGTTACAATTCGACCAGAGAATCCTATGATATGACCTTGCATATCATAGAAGGGAAACATTAAGCGGTCACGGAACCTATCGTACAATCGTCCTTCGCTATTTCCCAGTACATCTACCTCTTGTAATAGTTCTTGGGAGTAACCTGCTTTTGAAAGTTCTGCAAGGGCAAGATTGCCCATCGGTGCATAACCGACACCAAAGTCGGTCAACGCTTTGTCTGAAAGACTATACCCACGTGATGCAAGGAAGCTCTCTGCTTGCCCAAGGTTCTTCTGAAAGAACTTTGCTGCAGCATCTATTGAGATGCGCTGTGCTTCCTTTCTTTTGTAAGCAGCTTCTTCCTCTGGAGATAGTTCCTTAGTTGGAAATTCTATGCCTGCTTGATTAGCACACCATCTGAGTGCTTCCATGAAGCTAATGTTCAGATGGTTCTGAACGAAAGAGATAACATCTCCACTTGCTCCACACACGAAGCAGTGATAAGTCTGTCTTGATGGACTGACCACCATTGATGGAGAGTGGTCATCATGAAAGGGGCATACGCCCTTATAATTCGCACCTGTCTTATGCAGGTGTGTAAAAGTCTCTATTACATTTACAATGTTCAGAGAAGTCTTAACCTTTTCAATGAAATTCTTATCTATCATATTTCTTATCCCTTATTTTCTTCGAATAAATCTAATTGACGCGAGTCGAACGCCTCCTGGATGGTGACTCCCAAATAATCTGCCACTGCAGCATATTCCTTACCAGTTATAGGTTTTCGTCCATAGTACAAGTCCCACCAGCGCCGTTGATTAATTCCTGTCTCTTTGTAAAATGCTCTTGTTGGAGTAAAGTCTTCAGGATGGCGGAATTTTATCTTCAACATCTCCATAAGGACATTGCGTTTAACCTGCAATCCAACTGTAAGGCGGTTCCGTAAAACAAAGAGGCGAACTGACATAGCACTTCTGTTCAATTCTCTCCCCATTTGTTCGAATGAAAGTTTGCCAAGATTGTCCTTAACAAAAGATATATCATTTTCCGTCCAGCGTTTATTAGCTATTTTGTTTTTAATCATATCTACAGAATTGTAAGGTGTGAAACTATTCGTGAGATTTCATCCGAGAGAGTACTTGGTTATATTGATTATCAAAACGCATAATCATTGTATTGTCTGTTGGATGGATATGTCCAAATTGATTTTGAGCATATACTTTAAGGGCTTCGTATAATAGTCGAAGTTCTCGTTCTGACAAATCCTGGATAGAGAAATTACCCCAGTTATCTTTATCAATAAACATAATTTCTTAGTTTTTCTGTTAGTCCCAGCCTGATTACTTCTTGCATTCTTATCATAGTCATTAAAATTTAAGGTCATAAAAACGATTCCTCTTCAGAGATCTACCTAATACTCCTACTAATTCACCATTATCTTCACTTTCTTTTTTTTCAAAAGAAGTAGAGAAGGCTTCTCCTTTCCCATTCCAAATAATACCTTCATTCTCAAGGTGGCCAGTTACTTGACGAACATTAGAATGACGTAACTTCATCTCGTCGATAACTATACCTAAGTTTAATGCGTCAATTGCTTTTTCAAAGTCTTTTGTTCTCATAAGATTGTTTTATTTGTTTTACATTCTTTTTCTACCGAATACTGAACATACTTCTTAAGTAAGTTACAGTAGACACCATTTATGCACATGCGATGAGACTCGCAATATAGACACTCTTTATGCATCTGGCCAAAGATCTCGTTCGGGCATATTAAGATAGTCTGAGATTATCTTCCTCTTCAATGGATCTGGATTAAAGTCGCCCCTCACCCACCTGTACACTGTACTTTCACTAACCCTGCATAGTTTTGTTAATTCTGAAATCATTTCATTCCGTTGATTAGGAAGAGATGTCATGTAGTCTTTAAATTTCATTCTATTATTTTTTAATTAATTTCATTGCATCCTCAATATATTTTTTCTATTTTCGTGACGCATAATTATTTTCGTAACGCAAAGTTCTAACAATTATTTGAAATAAACAAATAAATGAGAGATTATTTCTCTCATTTCTTAAAAATAACATAATGGAAGAAGAAACTATTACTACTCGTATCGTTCAGTTAATGAACAAAGAAGGGCACTCTGTCAACACGTTTGCACGGAAGTTAAATATTCCTTGGACTTCTGCTAACAATATTGTGTCAGGTCGAAATTTGCCTAACTATGAAACGATAGTTAAAATTTTAACCAGCTTTGAGAATATTGATGCTAACTGGTTGATAATGGGGCTGAAGAAAGAAGATGGGACAGATGCAGATAAGCTATATTCTGTTATTTCTATGCAACAAAAAACCATAGAAAATCAGCAGAGGACGATTGATCGTCTTACTGCAAAGCTCGTTGAGAATGTGCCAGAAGATCCTGCTAAAAAAGTAGTCAATATTGTCTAATTAGGATGCATTCAATAATAACAATTGAGTGATTTTACGGTATATTTAGACAAATAAATGGGTAAAATTTTCTCTCAAATATTTGATTTACAAGGTAGTGCAAAAATCATCTTGTCGGCGAAAACTCGGTGAAATTTAACCAAAAATATAAAAGTGCCCTATTGAATATCAGTTAGTTAGAAAAAAGAAATAAACATCTGAAATCTGGTCATCCCGACGAAGAAATAAGAAGCTAAATAGAGGGGTTTTCCCTTTGTTTAGCTTCTTTCTTTTATGTTTAGTTTCAGGTCATACACACTTGTATTATCTAATAGTATGTTCTTTTTATTTTCTTTGTAGCTGTTTTGGAAGTCTTCATGGCAATTGAGTAGTAGGAAGTGATGTCCTCATTGATTGGAGGAATAGGTTATTTCAGATGTAGATGAGCATGTCAGGAACGACTCCTTGGGTATGAATGCAACATTCGTGTTTAAGGTAGATAGGTGTTGGAACTATCTTTACAAATAAAATTGACGATAGATGGCTGCTTTGAAGAGTTTGGATAAAAATCGGCTTTGTAACCATCAGATAGTCAGTAGGTTGCAAAGTGTCTTGTAAAAGGTGCCCTTTTGCGTTGTAAAAGACGCCCTTTTGAAGTGCAAAAGATGCCCTTTTACATGGTAAAAGATGCCCTTTTACAATGCAGAAGAGCCCCTTTCGTTTTGCGAATGTGATTTTCTTTTACATAAAGTCTTCGTCAACTTAAAGGAAAGGGGAGTTAGAACTAGTTCTAACTCCCCGTGTAAACTTAAATATCGAGATATAAACTCCCCGTTATAAATTGATGTTTACGCCTGTAACAATCCATACTCCTGGTTGTGGAACATTACCATAATCAACATAATGCTTGTTGAGAAGGTTATTAGCTTCGACATATGCAGACCATTTCTGTGCTGTCCAACTGAGTCGACTGTCTACGATACCATAGCTGGCATACTCATGTCGCTGATTGGAAGCATCAGGATAGCTACCCATTCGGTGTAAGAATCGGTAATAGATACCCAAGTCCAAGTGTTTATAGAGGTTTAACTGAAGGTTCGCAACAAGCTTGTTCTTCAGATATTCCAAAGCATATTGGCTCACAATACCTGCCTGTTCACCCTTGTTCTGATGGATATAGTTGTATGCAAGACTGAACTTTTTCAAAGTGCGCATCGAAGGGAACATTTGCTGAAAGTCGAAATCAAGAGCCGTTTCAACACCGAAGTCGTTGATGTTTCCAAAGTTTACGCTTTTCCAAAGGACAGCACCGTTTGCGTCTAACGTCCCGTCATTGATCCAGTCAATGAGGTTTTTATGATGATTCCAGTAGACACTTGCCTTGGCAGAGATACCATTCAGCGTATATTTGATACCTGTCTCCACGGCAGAAAGCTCTTCAGGGCGGAGATGTTTATCTGCTTTATGTCCGCCAACAGAATAGAAAAGCTCTGTAACAGATGGCATGCGTAGGGACGAATTATAGGAGGCATATAATTTCCAGGCTGTTCCTATGCGGTAACTAGCATCAATTCCAGGGTAAATATGCATAGGCATGTCTGCCTGACTGTTCTTAACTGCAACAAGACCAGCGGAGAGTGTGAAGCGATCAAGGATGATATTATGTTCGAGAATGAACTGTATGTTGGTACGATTCAGTCCGTTTGTATAGTCACGATCAGTCCCATGAATGTGGTGTGGACGCTCTAAAGGCTCACCAAGGTTTCCACTTACGAGATCTTCATTGCGTAGTTCAGCACCGAAAGCAGTACGTCCTAATGACCAATCGAAGTAGGCATTAAGGTTTACACCATATACATCTGTGCGGTGATAGTTGTAAGGATACTTGTTAGGGGCACCACGGAAGAGTTCAAAACGGTCCATACTACGGTTCCAATAGATAGAAGGACGGAGGTGGAGGCGACCATGTAGGTTCTCAGCCTGTATAGCAGTGAACGTTTTAAACGTATGTTCGAACTGGTCATCGTACTTAGAAGCATAGAAAGTGTTGGCTCCGAAATCCTTCACACTTAGTCCTGCATGCCATCTAACCAGTACTTCGTCATCTTTATAGTTACCTTGATAGAAGGCTTTTGTTGTATGATAATCTGCGCTAAGGGCTCCAGCCTTGTTGCGCAGATAGCCATCGCTGCGTGTGTAGGATGCTGAAAGCTGATTGTTCCAATGGCTGTTTGATGCTATATTGGCGCGTAATCCACCACTAAAATAACCATAAGAACCTGCTTCAGCATGGGCAGAAAGACTTGTTTTTTCGGGAGTTCGAGTAACAATATTTATGGCTCCTAATAATGAAGATGTACCATAAACGCGGGCAGCGGGGCCTTCAAGGACTTCTATCCGTTCAATTTCGCTAATGTCAACGGGGAAATCGAAGGAGTTATGTCCTGTTTGTGCATCACAGATATTGATGCCATTGAGGAGGATTGTGATTTGTTCTGAGTTGCCTCCACGTATACTTACGTCGGTCAAAACGCCCAAAGGACCTTTCTGTCGGACGTCAACTCCGACGGCATATTTGAGCAAATCATTTACACTTTGTACTGGAGCGGCTTGAATATCTTCACGACTCAGTACAGTTACCATTCTCGCTTGCTGACTGACAGTCAGTGGTGCGCGTGTTCCAGTGACGCTCACTTCATCCATCATCACACTTTGACGGGTTGCTGTAGAGTCGCTTTCAACCTTGTTAGTCTCAATGCTTATGCCTTTGGCAGTGGCATGCTGCAAGGTAGCAACACTCAGTACACCAATCAAAACCTCTTTTCCAAGAACAGAAAATAGGGAATAGCCGTGGTTGGAGAAGTGCTTAAACTTCAGAACACTGCGCTTTTGAAATGTTGGTTTGTACATATATTAAAATAATAAAAAGGCGTAAGAGAAGCGTGTCCTCTTATTGCCAAACGGCTGCAAAAGTAATGTTTTTTTTTGTAACGGTGGGTGTTGACGCTTGGTTAATGCGTCTTTTTCAGTTTGATAGATATAAAAATGGGTTGCAAACCTTGGTATATTTAATCTTTTTACTACTTTTGTAGGCAATTAGTTTTTGAACCCGACTGAAATTTAATTGCACGATGAAAGCATTACGTGACCGTATCCTGAAAGATGGAAAATGTTATTCTGGCGGTATTTTGAAGGTAGATAAGTTTATCAACCATCAAATGGATCCTAATCTGATGAAGCAGATTTGTGTAGAGTTTATACGCCGTTACGCTTCAACAGAGATTAATAAGATTATTACAATAGAGGCAAGTGGAATCGCACCAGCTATCATGATGGGCTTTCTTTTGGACTTACCCGTTGTCTTTGCTAAGAAAAAGAAACCCTCAACAATGACAAATATGCTTTCAACGACGGTCTTTTCGTTTACAAAGCAGCGTGAATATCATGTCGTTATATCGAAGGAATACTTGGGAAAGGGCGATAAAGTATTGTTTGTAGACGACTTCTTGGCTTACGGAAATGCAGCGAAAGGTGTCATAGACTTATGCAAACAGGCAGGAGCAGAGCTGGTTGGAATGGGCTTTATCATAGAGAAAGCTTTTCAACATGGGCGAGATGCAATAGAGAAAGCAGGTGTACGCTGCGAAAGTCTGGCTATTATTGAGTCGCTTGATAATTGTGAAATAAAGATGAAAGAATATTAATGTGGTGGGCTTTTGCGCCTGCCACTTTTTGATTATAGAGGTTTTTACGTGGTGTAATATGATGGTTTAAGTCTCAACTTATTAGTTGTTATATTGTACAGCACGGTAAATTCTTTCCTATTGACATAATCATTGGTATAGTATGATGGGGTGATTTATCTCTCTCTTATATAATGATTGCATCGCATGATATAGTGATTCCGCTTTTCGCTTCTATAATGATTGCATCGTATAATTTGATGAATTAGCTTTCACTATAAATGATAGTAGCATAGTATAATCTGATGATGTCGTTTTCATTTATATGATTATCGCATAGTATAATCTGGTGATTTAGTTTTCACCTTATATAATTATAAAAATAAAAAGATGGAAAAGTCAAAAGAACTTATCTATGGTCTAAATGACAGACCACCCCTCCGTGAGACACTCTTTGCCGCATTACAGCATCTGTTGGCAATCTTTGTGGCGATTATTACACCTCCTCTTATCATCAGTTCGGCGTTGAAATTTGATTTAGAGACAACTGGATTCCTTGTTTCTATGTCACTTTTTGTATCGGGATTAGCCACATTTATTCAATGTAAAAAGATTGGTCCGGTAGGTGCAGGACTGCTTTGTATACAAGGAACATCCTTCTCTTTCATCAGTCCTATCATAGGTGCTGGTATGTTAGGGATGGTCAATGGGAAGATGAATGTAGAGATGGGACTGAGCTATATCTTTGGTGGTTGTATGTTAGCTGCCGTTGTTGAGATGGTAGTAAGCCGTCTTTTGCCTTATACACGTAAGGTAATTACCCCGTTAGTGTCGGGTATTGTTGTCTCATTGATTGGTATGTGCCTTATAAAAGCAGGTATTAACTCATGTGGAGGCGGACAGTCTGCGATTGATGCCGGTACCTTTGGCTCTCTTCAGAACCTTGGCTTGGCATTGTTAGTATTGGTAAGTATCATTTTTTTCAACCGTTCTAACAATCGTTTCTTCCGTATGGCGTCTATCGTTTTGGGACTTTTGATAGGTTGTATTGTGGCATATGCGCTTGGAATGATAGACTTTTCTCGTCTTAACGGTGCTGGTAGCTTGAATATCCCCGTACCTTTTAAGTATGGAGTACGCTTTGATGCTGGTACAATCATAGGTCTTGGACTCATCTATCTTGTAACAGCTGTTGAGGCTTTCGGCGATATTACAGCCAATTCTCTTATCTCTGGACAACCGGTTGAGGGTCCTGTATTCCTGAAACGTGCACAAGGTGGTATTTTGGCAGATGGCTTTAACTCTTTCCTTGCAGCTGTTTTCAATAGTTTCCCAAACTCAATCTTCGCACAAAACAATGGTATGATACAGCTAACAGGTGTTGCCAGCCGTTATGTTGGATACTTTATTGCAGCAGCATTGGTCGTCTTAGGACTATTTCCAGTGGTTGGTCAGCTCTTTTCTTTGATACCTGATGCAGTCCTGGGTGGTGCTACTTTGCTGATGTTTGGTACAGTTGCAGCAGCAGGTATTCGTATTATAGCCTCTACAGAGATAACTCGTAAGGCTGTATTGGTCATGGCTATTAGCTTTGCGATGGGACTTAGTGTTGAACTTGTACCAGGAATCTTAGACAAAATGCCTGATATTATAAAGAATATATTCTCCAGTGGTATAACAACAGGTGGCTTAACAGCCATTCTTGCTAATGCTTTTATTCGTATAAAAGAGTAGAAGTTATTTATTTTTAGTATTGTTTCGGTGCATTTTCCTTTTAAATGTCTACCTTTGTAGACTGAGAAGGAGAATGCACCGATTGTTTTCTTCTATGAATTATATAAACTAAGAAACGATATGTCAAAGCAGAACGGGCGGCGTAAATTTACGAAAACACTTACATTTAAGGTACTTTGTGGCTTGGTAGTCCTATTCCTTTTGGGGTTATGTTACAACATTATCGTAGCAGAAGATGATGTCTCAATGAGTGAAGAGGAGCAGGAAGAAGAGCAACAGAGGAAAGCTGATATGGACACAATAGATATTGTGGGCGATTATCTATGGCCTCGTATGAAACCTTCTCGGCAAGATATGATGACTGATGAGGAGAAAGCAAAGGAGAAAGAGGATGCTAAAGATAAACAAGATAAGACAGATCATGAGGCAAAGTCCTCTGATGCATCGAGCGGAGAAGCGCCTATGGCAGCCCCAGCTCCCCCTGTTACTCCTGCTCCAGCCCCCGATCCGACAATAAAACCATCATCTCCGACGATAGAGAAGATGAATGCACCGAGGGTGGAAAAGATTGAATAGTTTGTCACGTGATACCCTTTTGTATCTGTAGAGTATAAATGAATAGAAAGTGAGGTGAGGTATGAGACGTTTTATTTTATTGTTTTTCGTTGTGGCTCTTATAGCTGGTTGTGCAACAACATACTATGATTCAGCAGGTAATCCTGTACCGAAAGAGAAGATGGAACAGCTACGAATGGAAGCTGTAAGGGCGCATCTTGGGGAACATCGTTACCGTATTTTCATGGATAGAATGTATCCTATGCGTGGCCCATCTGTCTATCTGACTGATGATTGGGGCATAGAAGTTAGTGGCGATTCTGTCGGTCTTTTTCTTCCTTACTTTGGTAGAGTTTATCAGATTCCATATGGAAGAGGTGGCGGTTTGAGTCTTGTTGAGCCTCTTATAAGCTATAAAGAAGAGCCTATGAAGGAGGGACGTCGCATCTTTATGACTACTCGTAATGATTATGAGAGCTATCAGATGGTGCTCGAAGTGTTTGATAATGCTACAGCTTCGCTTGTTGTAAATCCAAGTGGAAAGGAATCAATACGGTTTACAGGTGTGATGGAACTGAATGATAAGTTCACTCCAAAGAGTGGTAAAACAGCACAACGACGCCAGACTTCATTCATGAAGTTATGAGCAATGAAACACTTTTAAATCTCAAGTGTTGAGGGTTTTATTTGTAAGTAAGATTGATTACATCTGTAAAGCTTTATAAAGTAAGGGCTTTCTTTTAGTCTTTTAGCTCTTCTTACTTGCAATAATACATTATATGTTCATAGTGTCACACCTGTAATTTATAGCCACACAGGATGACTTGATATAGGTCAATTATATAGCAAAAAGATAGCTTGTGATAGGCAGATTATTGATTTTTGTATACTTGACTTTCTTTTTTTAGTATTCTGATGTTTGTTTCTTAACATTCTGAAAGTTTTGATATTCGTTAAATAACAACTAAAAAAGCGCAAGAAATAATTAGAAAATATCAGTCATAATATTTGGAGGTATCACTTCTTAGCGTTACATTTGCACACAGAATAGATATATATTAAAAACCTAAGGACAAAGAAGAATTTACTTTTGATACTACTTTTATGTTTTAAAATAGTATGACGAAGAGAGCTTGTCATAAGTCCGCCGAAGACTTTTCGGTGGCAGATGGTTGTTTGATAGAGTCGATTCTTATGAGATAAGATTAATATTCAATGATTTTATAAGTTTGTAAATAAGGGTTAGATCTGTTGAAATTGCGTCGTGAGATGCGGTATCAGACTTTATAGTTACGCTTGTTTTATCAAGTGAGATTGTAAAATCCTCTATAAAAACCAGTCCCCAGTAAGCTGAGCGAAGCCTACTGGGGACATTTTATTGTATGAAGTTGCAAAGAGTATTTACTTGTCTCTTTTCATCTACCATGGATGTTTCGTACTTTTAATAACGTAGCTTTGGGCTTTATGAAATACCCTTACAAGATTTAGACTTTTATGAATGGTTCTATGAGAGATAACTCATTTTTTATTGCTTCGCAACTAACAGAGATTCAATAGGTTACGGATTCGAAAACAAAAGGTGCCCTTTTGCGTTCTAAAAGGGCACCTTTTACTCATCAAAAGGGCACCTTTTGACATGCAAAAGGGCATCTTTTACAACCCAAAAGGGCGTAGTTTATGTTCTAATTATGAATTAATGTTACATTTGTAGTTCTGTGTTGACAGTTTTTAGAATTGTGTATAGATAAACGGCTGAATGCTCTGTTGGCTAAGGTTTATCACTAATTGTGTTACCAGGATAAAGATAATAAGTTTTAAAACCCATGGTAACGCAATAAATTTCTGCTGTAACCAATCATAATCTGTCTTTCGGATGCTATGAAGTTCTAAGCTAGTGAGAACCAAAAGTAGCCATACTGGGTAGGTCATGAGGAAGGTGTAGGCATCACTAAGGTGTGTTTCATGAATGATATGACTGATTAATTCTATTGCAGAGTCTATGTTATTAGCCCGGAAAAATATCCAGGCGAAGGACACATAACAGAAAGTGATAAGCCAACTGACGACCTTTACGTATGTATTGTTCGGGATTTTATTGAGTCCATTGTTTAAGCAGAATTTGTGAATTACCAGTCCCATGCCATGAAGAACGCCCCATAGGATGAATATCCATGATGCTCCGTGCCATAATCCAGCCACAATCATTGCAAGAAAGCTGTTCAGGTAGGTACGTAAAGCCCCCTTCCTGTTTCCCCCCAGTGGGATATACAGATAGTCACGGAACCATGTAGAGAGTGCTATGTGCCATCGATGCCAGAATTCTGTGAGGTTCAAACTCTGATAAGGGAAGTTGAAATTGTCTTTTAATTCGTATCCCATGAGGGCTGCAACACCAATAGCTAAGTCGCTATATCCTGAGAAGTCACAATAAATCTGTACTGAGAAACCCAGTACACCCATCAGATCTCCAAAACCACTTTGTACGGATGGGGCATCAAAAACAATGTTATTATACTGTGCAATGTAGTCGGCAATGAGTGCTTTTTTTATCAGTCCACAGATAATGAGCCATAGTCCTTTATATACTAAGTCGTCTTTTACGGGGCGTTTTACTTGTATCTGCGGTACAAGTACTTCTGCTCTGGTGATAGGACCAGCAATGAAGAGTGGAAAGAAAGTGAGATAAAAGGCATAATCGATCAGCTCTGTAGTCTTAGGAAACCGTCCTTTGTAAACATCTACAGTGTAGCTGATGGCTTGGAAAGTAAAGAATGAGATACCAACGGGTAGGATAATCTTCTCTGGAGCAAAGTTACTGCGTAGTATTTCATGAATGACTTCAAGCGTGAAGTTCATGTATTTATAGTAGAGTAGGGGGATAAGCTCTGTAAAAATGACAATCGCCAGTCCTATTTTACGAATCTTTCCTCTCTTCAACCTCATCATGAAACGTGTGAGATACCATGAGGTGAGTGTTGTAAAAGGCAGTAACCACATTAAGGCTCCATTGGCTTTAAAAGCAAAAAAGAGGCTGAAGAGGATGACATACATCTTCATCCATGTTCGCTGATAGCGGTTCAGGCACAAGAAAATGGCAAAGAATACCAAGAAGGTAGCCATGAATGGCAAGGTACACAACGACCAGTTCTTGTCTTGTGTGGACAAGAAGCTGAGTAAAGCGGATGATAGTTGTGTTATATCTGCCATATTTTCCTGTTAATAACCTTCGAAAGAAGGTTGTAAGAGCTTTGTCTTAGTTGCCTTATGATGTGCTTTCGGCTTGTTTAATTGTAGCGGATTGGCACATTGGTGGCTGGCAATGAACTGTGCTGCAGTGTCCATCCAGTAGGCAGCAGCAGCCCATGTTGGGTGATAATGGTCGCTACCTCGTTTGAGTTTGAGGTGTCTACTGTCAAAGAAATGCTCCTTTCCAATATTCTCTTTGATGACATCATTGATGCCAGTATCACCATTCCAGTCTGAAGGACTAATCCAAACGAAAGGCATATTACCAAGTTTCTTCACAATCTCACGTACATATTGTGCTCTGTTTTCTAGGTCGTTGACGAAGAGTTCATTGCTTCCGAGACAGATGATTACGTAAGTTGGTTTGTATTTGTGCATGTAATACTCCAGAGTATGGGTCGTTCCCCAGCGTTCAGTGGATGAACTGTACCATATAACGGTGTAGAGTGTATGTCCATTTTCAGCAGAATAATCTCCCAAACGGCGTGATAATCCCTCTACCATGGAGTCTCCAATGAAGAGAATCGTTTGGTTTCGATGGATTTTTCGTACACTCTTTGGGTGTTTTTTTGCCTGTGGAGCATGATGGAAGATACTAGAAAAGGTGATCTTCTTTAGTGTATAGCTGCCCAGTGTTACCTCTTTCGGGATAACAGCATAAACGACAATGGCTGCTAAAACAGCAGCCATCAGTGTTAAGGTCTTTATCTGGGCATGCATAGGTAGGCCTTATTTTAAGTCAACTTCCACCGGACAGTGGTCGCTTCCCATTATTTCTGTATGTATTTTGGCATCTACAAGTCTATCCTTTAGCCTGTCTGAGATGAGAAAATAGTCTATACGCCAACCTGTATTCCTCTCTCTTGCGCGGAAACGATAGGACCACCAAGAGTATGTTACCTGTTCTGGGTAGAGTGAACGGAAGGTATCAATGAATCCATTGTTCAACAACTGGGTCATCTTCTCACGCTCTTCATCGGTGAATCCTGCGTTACGTCGGTTCGTTTTAGGATTCTTGATGTCTATTTCTTCATGTGCAACGTTCATATCTCCACATACTATGACAGGTTTTTTAGCATCAAGTTTGTGTAGATAAGCTTGGAAGTCGTCCTCCCATTTCATACGATATTCTAACCTACGAAGCCCGTCTTGAGAGTTTGGTGTGTATACTGTGACGAGGAAGAAGTCGTCCATCTCTAAAGTAATCACACGTCCTTCATGGTCGTGTTCCTCGATATCAATACCATATGATACGCTCAATGGTTTATGTTTTGTGAATATGGCAGTACCTGAATATCCCTTCTTTTCGGCATAATTCCAGTATGATTCGTATCCTGGGAAGCTGATGTCGAGTTGTCCATCCTGCATTTTGGTCTCTTGAATGCAGAAGAAATCGGCATCTAAGTCCTTGAATTGTTGTTCAAAGTCTTTCCCAACACAGGCACGTAAGCCATTTACATTCCAAGAAATCAGTTTCATATCTCTTTCTTTTTATTGTTTCTAATATTATTATTAATTCTTCTGATGTGAGTCAAACTCAAACGTTACGGGTAAGTTGTAATCAGTGGATAGGGGAGTGAATGAACCTCGTCCGTTGCTCTTCTTCAGATCTGTTATGGTAAAACTAAAGAACATCTCTTGTGTCGACATTACGTAATAACAAGCGAAAGGACGTGAACTTCCTGTACCAACGACATCTATTTGTTGTCCATCAAAATTGATAGTGAAACTGAGTTTAGCTAATGTACTGAAAGCAATGCTCTGCTCCTGTGGCATAAAACTCATCATTGTGATTTCCAACTTACCGTTTGTAGCATTCAAGAGTGCTTGGTATAATTTTGAGGAATGATCCTTTACTCCGCCAGCAAGTTCGCTACCTGTGATATTCTTAACACTGATTATCTCCTTCTTTGCAATCCATGTTGTACTTTTCGAGTCTAAGATATTTTCGCTGTTGCGCATATTTGCTGTGCCAACATAGGAACCATTAATGTTTTGGTAAAGCTGATCAATATTTATACTGGGTGTATTTTCCTCCTTAGAGCAAGCGGAAAAGATGTTGATAGTGGCTATTACTGCGAATGTGAAAGTGGCTGTTTTTAGTAATTTATTCATAATGATTCTTTTTAAAAATTAAGTCGTTATTATATCCGTTTAGTCTCTCCACGTAGTAAGTTCATGAATTCATTACGGGTTTTACTTGATTCAAATACGCCGCTATAAGCACTTGTTGTGGTGATAGAGTTCTGCTTTTCCACACCGCGCATTTGCATACACATGTGCTTTGCTTCGATGACAACCATCACACCTTGTGGTTTTAATGTATCGTTAATACATTGCATAATCTGTTCTGTGAGGCGTTCTTGCACCTGAAGTCGGTGAGAGAAAATATCTACGACGCGTGCTATCTTGCTTAAACCGGTGATGTGTCCATTAGGAATATAGGCTACATGGGCCTTTCCATAGAATGGGAGCATGTGATGTTCACACATAGAAAAGAAGTCAATGTCCTTAACAATGACCATTTGATTGTACTTCTCTTCGAAGAGAGCATCGGTCAAAACCTTCTTTGGATCTTGTGTGTAGCCCCGTGTTAGCACTTGCATAGCCTTTGCAACACGTATTGGAGTCTTCTCTAATCCTTCTCTTGTTGGATCTTCTCCTAATAGTTTCAGTACTTCTTTGTAGTGTACTGCTAACTCATCAAGTCCTTCGCGGAACTCAGTCTGTGGTGTCATATTATCTTTTTTTTCAATTAACAAATTGGGATGTTTTGATTGTAACCATGGTTCGGATGATATTTGCATGTGGAAAACCATTCTTACGAAGGGTTCTCATGACTTTCTTTGCTGCATTATAGTTCGTAAAATTACCTATAAGACACATCCATCGTGGGGAATAGAAGTGGACATAGATGGGTTGATCAGGGAACAGTTCCTTAGCTTTTTGCCCAGCTGCGTCAGCCTGTTGGTGTGCAATACGGGTGTTACCACCGCTATAAGCCTGTACTCGAAATCCTCTAACCTTCTTGTTTCCCTTCTTAACACGTTTGGTCACAAGATACGTTCCATCTATTTCTTCATCCGTTGGGATGTGCGGTCTTTTGACTAAACGTTTGACAAGTTTTGTCCCTGCTGGGCGAACCGGTTGTGCGGGAATATTCTCTGGACGTGAGATCTCTGGTCTGTGGTCGTTGAGTTTGGGTACTGTCAGCTTCTTTGTATCTTGTTTCTTGGATGTATTAGCAGCTGACGTCTTCTGTGATTCATGCTGACTCTCTACTCTCTGGCGTTCCTTATTTGCTTTCTTTGCAGCCTTTTTACCATTAACTAAAGCATCAATTTCAGCACTTTGTGTTACCGTAACTGATCCTTGAGCATTGACAGCCACAATGGCAGTCAGCATAAATACGATGATAGTAAGGAGTCTTTTCATTTCTTTTATAATTGAAATGAATTCTACTGATAGTTCAATGACCGTTGATGCTACCAGTAGAATTCTTGAATTTACTTTGGGATTACTTCTTCCAAGCGTCGATGATACCCTTGAAATCAGCAGCTTTCAGAGAAGCACCACCAATCAATCCACCATCGATGTCAGGCTTTGCAAACAACTCAGGAGCATTGCTTGCCTTGCAACTACCACCATAAAGGATTGAAGTATCCTCTGCAACTTCATTGCCATACTTCTCTGCTACGATAGAACGGATGTATGCCAGCATCTCTTGTGCCTGGTCTGAAGTAGCGGTTTTGCCTGTGCCGATAGCCCAAATTGGTTCATAAGCAAGGATGATGCTCTTCCATTCCTCTGCAGAGAGGTTGAATACAGAACCTTCCAACTCAGCCTTTACTACTTCATTCTGCTTTCCAGCCTCACGCTCTTCGAGTGTTTCGCCACAGCAGAAGATCACTTTCAGACCGTTTGCTAATGCCAACTTAACTTTCTCTTTCAGTATTTCAGCAGTCTCACCATAGTATTGACGACGCTCTGAGTGGCCAAGAATGACATACTGAGCACCTGTACTCTTTACCATAGCGGCTGAAACTTCACCTGTATAAGCACCTTTTTCCTTGTCAGCACAGTTCTCAGCACCAAGTCCAACAACGTTAGAATCGAGTACTTGTGCTACACTTGCGAGGTGAATGAATGGAGTACAGATAACAACATCACAGTTTGGCTTTTCTGCTTTCAGTGACTCGTTGATCTCTTTTGCCAAAGCAACACCTTCCTGGAGGGTTTCATTCATCTTCCAGTTTCCTGCTACAATTTTCTTTCTCATTTGTCTTTTACGTTTTAAAAGTTGATATAATCTGTTTGATTGTTCCTTTTGTTTAAGCCATTCTTCCTTTTGTTTGAGCCATTGCTCACGCTTCTGTACCCATCGGGTCCATGACCAAATGCGGTCAGCAGCAATAAGAAAGGCGAGGGGGAAGATGTAACAGATGATGATTAGGACTATCTTTGTCCACGTTTTATTCTCTGGTTCTCGTCCCGTCTCTATTAATGATAGCGGAGCATTTAGCTCAGCTTGCTTTGGAAGATCATTATGACTCCATTTATTGATGATGGTTCCTTTGTAGAGTAATACTAATCCTGGGTTACTACGGATGATGGTTTTTAATGTTGTACCATCCGTTGTATAGAAAGGATACTCTGCTCCGGTGACATCTCTCCAATGCTTTACTGCTTTATCCGTACTTGCTGTGAGCCCGTAGAAACCATAACCATTCTCCTTGGCATACTCATAAACAGCGTCAATCTCTCCGAAATTACTATCGTCAGCACGCTCTAAGACGGGAGAAATGAGCAGGAAAGTATATCCATCCTTGTTCAGAATACTGTCTGTAAGGTCATCTCCAGTCTTTTCATCAGTAATGGAGAAGTCGTGGATTGGTGGCTCATAGCCTTGTTCAAGTACCTCCTGATGTGTGTCCTTGAACACCCATGTGGAATCATTATATGGATAATCCTTCTCTGTAAATTCCTTCGTCACACCATTCTTTTCACAGATGAAAGTGGTCTTATAGGTCGTTTGCTTGGCTCCCTTTGGGATTTCCATTCCCTTTTTAATGTTCTGTCCGATGTGATAAGGGCGGAAATCAAAGATAGGAAGATGATAAAGACTTAGTATAGAAGCCAGACAGATAAATACAATTGTGAAATAGAATGCTATCCACTGGTTTGTTTTGGAGATGAAACGCGACTGATATCTGGGCCACCTGACCAATATTAGTGCTGCTATCAGCAGTATAAGGTTCTTGATAAAAGTCTGTGTATTCGTTAAATGAATAGCATCACCAAAGCATCCACAGTCTTGGATAGGTTCACTGATGGTAAGCCACAGTGTGACGGCGGTCATACATGTCATGAATATCAGTGATACCTTGCTGGCAAAGCGACGGCGAATAGCCAATAAAAGCATTACACCTAAGGTGAATTCAATAGCAGAAAGTACAATAGATAATATTAGTTGAGTCCAATCAGGAACGTAAGCAGACAGCTGCACCGCCTCTAAGTATTCAGCTATTTTATATTGTGAGCCCAATGGGTCGATAGCTTTGACGAATCCAGAGAAGATAAATGTCAATGCAAGCAGCGCACGACTGAGGTTTACTAATATTGTTTTTACTTTATTCATGCAGTTTGATAGCTCCGAAAACGGCGTAGTTCATTATGTCCATGTAGTTTGAATCAATCCCTTCACTTACCAGTGTGGCACCTCCAAGGTTCTCTATCTCCTTGATGCGTTCAATCTTTGTGAGGATAAGGTCCGTGTAACTGCTTGTGCGCATGTCCCGCCAAGCCTCTCCATAGTCATGGTTCTTCTTCATCATCAGTTCGTATGCTTGCTTTGCATAGCGATCGTAGAGCGCTAAAGCCTCGTCAGCAGTCATGTCAACACTATCAACAAACCCTCTTTCTAATTGTATGAGTCCAACAATACTGTAGTTTATTAATGCAATAAACTCAGGGCGAATACCCTCTCCAACCAGTGATTCTCCAGTGATTTCCAAGGAACGGATGCGTTTAGCTTTGATAAATAGCTGGTCAGTAAGCGATGATGGACGTAGGATTCGCCATGATGGACCGTAGTCATGGAGTTTCTTTGCAAAGAGTGTTCGGCACTCTGCCAAAGTATCTTGGAATTCTTGCTGTGTCTTTGTCAATTGACTTGCCATTGTGATGAATTGATTTGACTGCAAAAATACTTATTTTCATTGTAATAAACGAAGGAATTAGCAACTAATTCAGGCGAAGGATATAGGAGCGTAAAGCCTTTCCAAGGCGAGAAGGAACTCTGCTGAGACTCCTCGAAGAAAGAAGATTGCTTGACAGAAGTATGTTGGGAGAGTAGTATTGATGTTGTGTTTGCTTGACTTTCCCACTTTCCATAAGGACTTGGATAGATTCGGAAGGTGGTTAGTTAGTGCAGAGGAAAAGCTAAAAAACCCCTAATTTAGTTTTAATTATAGTTGCTGTCAGTTTTAACATTTGTGCTAATAGGTTGTTTGTTAGTCTGTTATGATATGGAAAAGTGTGACAGAAATGATAGCAAAAATATTTTGTTTCTTAGAAGAACTGATATTCACAAAGAAACGGGAATATCTTTGTAGACATTCCCGTTCTTTGGATTTATGTGTGAAGGATGCATTACCTTATGGTGCAACTACAACCTTTACCCAGCTATTCGTGTCATCGTAATTAGCTCTGTCATCATTAGCACTTTCTTTGAATGGCTTTACTTGTTCCAGTTTTGCCTTTTGTGCAGCAGTCATTGTGACAGTAATGTTTGCTAAGAAGCCATTTGGACTTTGGCTACCAGCGTAAAACTTTGCCAAGTTTGTTAGGTGACGTATGTCAAATGATGAAAGTTTGTTGTGCGCAATACTTAATTCTACCAACTTTGTATTGTTTGATAAGTCAAGAGTTGTCAGAGGAAGGAAGGTTGTTCGCAAATATGTTAAGTTTGGATTATGCGTTACATCCACTGTTGTCATCTCCCTTACATTATACAAGTCAAGCTTGGTGAGGTTTGGATTGTTTGATACATCCAATGAAGCTACATGGGTATTTGACAGTTGAAGTTCTTTCAAGTTTGCACCAGCTGCAGACAGTCCTTTGATTTCTTTCACTGCAGCACTTGCAAGGTTGACATTACTTAGATTTGTCATCTTGCTGAAGTCATAGCTCTCTATCTTTGAACCTGATGCCCAAAATCTCTGCAGCTTTGAGTTATCTGACAACCCTATGAAGCTCTGAAGACTACCGTTAGAGAGACCATTAAAGTCGCTCAAGTTTGGTGAATTGGTGGTATTGATAGTCTGTATATTAGGACTATAATATGTCTGTAATGTTGATAATGAAGGCATATTGCTTGCATCAACCGACTGAAGGCTGTTGTTATTATACAATGCGAATAAGTTGAGCTTAGTGTTACCACCAGTTACAACTTCTGTCAGTCCATTCAGGTGGTGCGCTTGTAACTGTGTTATCTTATCCAATCCTGTCACATTAATCTTTGTGACCAATGGGCTACCACTAATTACTATTTGACCAGTGAGCTGTGGATACTTGTTGAGATTGAGCTCTCCTGCAAGGTTCTTGTTACCTTGAAGGTTCAGTCCGTTAATATTACGATAGTATTGTAGCTCATCAATTGACGTGAAGTTGTCTTTGTTATTGACTTCCAGTATTCCCTTGTAAGAAAGGATCTTCTCCAAATTGTCTGCTGCATAGATGTCCAGGTGCCCATCTGCGGTTCTGACTAAGCCTGATACTTTCACAGCAACAGCCTCGATTAAACCCTGATTCTTGAGAATGAAATCCTTAGCTTTAGTTGGATCAAGCGTCATTTCGCCGAGGTTATACACCTTAGCGCGTTGGATATTTACTTCCTGCTTAACCTTTTTCAATATGGCTTTGCCATCCTGCATGATAAAGACGAGTGTCAGTCCCTGTGACAACTTTTGCTCTGGAAGTGCTATGTAATATGCCTTTCCTTCCTCAAAAGTGCCCGATGCAGGAGTGAGGCTTACTACAGGAGATGCCTCGCTGAACTCGTTTTTAGCCGCACTAATCTTCCCATCATTAGCAAAAGTGATGGTAGATTTTAAGTTGCCTGCAAGGTTCTCCTGGCCAACAGAAAGTAACTTCACCTGTTTTACGTTTGAAGTTCCACGAAGACTAAAGCGGAGTAAGCCGCCTATGTTGTAAGCAACGAATGGTTTTCCACGCTGTGGGATTATGCCTACAGAAACATTTGCCTTTGGATCAAAAGTGCCAGCAATGGCATTCTGAGCCTTTGGAAAGTTGTATTGATATATAGCTTGGGTGTTACTATTTGCTGATATCTTCGCATCCTGCTGATAAGGATACATCATAAAGTATGCTACATTGTTGACATTAGGTGCTTGTCCCCAGAAATGTACGTCACTTCCAGCGGTAGGAGTGGTGAAAGGATAGTTCTTGGCAGTAGGTGATTTAAAGCCAATACCAATCTTATCGTTTGCCTGCCAGGTGACTGTTGTCCCATCGGAGCCTAATACGGTACGGGTTTTAGCTTGGTTTGATGGGGTAATATCCTCTGCATTTGAGGGACTTTCCAATCCTGCAGATACGAAAGTCATGTCTACCAGTTGACCGTCTGTACTGTTAGTACCCTCGAAGTCGTCATTTGAACAAGACACAACACTTAGTGCAAGCCCTATGCATAAAGCATAAGTCTTCAGTCGATTTGTATACTTCATATTGTTATTCTTCGTCTTTTTTGTTATTAATTTAATCTCTTGTGCGCTTAGAATGGAGAATCATCATCAGTTCCATCTTCAACGTGTGGGCTCAGATCGGTTCCCCCACTGAAACCTTCGTGACTTGTACCATGCGCACTATCCATTAATAAGTTACCCTCTATCTCCATGAATACTATTGTAGTTGAGGGTTTTCTATAAATTCTTTTCATCTTCTTTATTTTTAAGTCTTATTTCGTTTTTATAAATCTTTCTATCTTCAATTGTAGTCGATTTTATTGTCTTACCACAGAAAACTTATCCCTTTAATAGTCTTAAAGTCTAAAAAAGTTATAAGGAATTAAGGGTCAGTACAGTCTATTATGAACTTTGTTTTTATTGCTATTGTTATATAGCACGTTTTAATAGTGTTGTATAAAAGCTATTTAGTGTTCTTTTATTTCGGGTGCAAAGTTACGACTATTTTTATAAACAATTGTAAAATTTACAAAGAAAAGATGCTTTCTAAAGGATAATTAACTAAAATAAAGAGAGATGTTAAAGACTCTCGTTGTGTTTGCTCATAGCGTCGCTAATGGTAATTCTCTGCAATGTTCCGTACTCTGTGTGGCATATTCGTGTGTCTTAAAGAATCCTACTATGGCTTAAATTCGTACTTTTGAAATACCCTTACAATATTCTTGTGGCTGTCGATTGATAATTCTTTGAATATGCTTTTAGATGTGTTTTGTAATGTACAGACAATCAGTAGATTATAAATGTGCTTCTAAAAGGGCGTCTTTTACATTGCAAAAGAGCACCTTTTACACATCAAAAGAGCATCTTTTACCACGCAAAAGGGCATCTTTTACATTGCAAAAGAGCGTCTTTTAATTTGTAGATGGGAAAAGAATTTACATTAGAGGGTAGTGTTAGTAATGAACTTAAGAACATTGTGTAAGTGGAATACTCCAGACATAGATACTTTGACAATTTCATCGTCAACTTATTAAGAGCAATTGCTGCCTATTGTTTGTTCCCGAAGAAGCCTTGTGTTAATGTACAAAGGAACATTGACACACAGCTTACATTGTTCTGAATTTATCGAACTCACGTTATTGTAGTATACGTGCATTTTTCTGAAAAGGGAAACGCGACATTCTCTCACCAGATAAGATGTAGATTGATTCGTTCGGTGTTTTCATTTCTTTCGTTGAAGAATCTCTTAATGTTGTAGTTTTTATTCTCCACAAATTAACCCCAAATCGTTCATGATACCACAATATGTTCAGTTTCTAAAGACCAATTTGGGTTTATAAAAGAAAGAGAGAATATGTCATTTTTTTCGTGAACATATCCTCTCTTTTGAAGTGTTATAATCAGATTATTGTTTAATTATGACCTTGACATTGCTATTTGGTTTATTCTTGTCACTATTGTTAGTTATGATATTCTCTGTGAATATTATACCCTTACTGTCGAAATAATCCTTTTGCTGCTGAGTCATTGTTACTTTTATCTGTTGATTTGTCCCTGTAGCATCAGTTTGAAGTCCTACAGCTATCTTTTCAATCGTCCCAGCTTCACTTATGTCGAGAGATGAGAGTTTATTACCTGAAACATTTATATTTTTCAATCCGTTTTTACTCCCTAACTTCAATTCGCGAATACCTGAATCGTTCATTGTCAGTTCTGTTAGGTGTGTATTATTACTTAAATCTAATGTTGTTATTCTTTTAACATAACTGAGGTTAAGTTTTTGCAGTTCTGTATTCTGTGTTACGTCTAAAGAACTTATCTGCGTACTGCCCAAATCAAGTGTAGTTAAGTTTGTGCCAGCAGCTGACAACCCTTTTATCTCTTTCACTGGAGAACCTATGAGATTGATAGACTTCAACTTTGTCATTTTGCTAAAGTCGTAGCTTTCTATCTTATTACCCCAAGCAACAAACTTTTCAAGTTGATCTTTATCGGATAATCCCTCTATGTTGGTCAATTTCCCTGTTGCACTTATATCGATAGATTGTATCTTTGGTGAGTTCAATGTATTGATGTTTGTCAGTTCCCCATTGTTATACGCTTGCAATGTTGTCAGAGCAGGAAGATTACTTGCATCAATCTTAGTAAGCAGCTTGTTATTATATAATGCAAGTGTAGTCATTTTAGGATTGTTACCCACTTTCGCTTCTGTCAGTCCATTCAGTTGATGAGCTGATAAGAACTTTAGTTCTTTCAATCCTGAAATATCAAGTTTTGTTACTAATGGGCTGTTACTGATGACAATGTAATTTGTGAGTTGTGGATATTTATTAAAATCAATTTCTCCAGCAAGATTCTTATTGTTTTGTACATCTAGACTTGTTACATTACGATAATACTGTAACTCATCTAATGTCGTAAGTTTGTCATTGTTTCGGATGGTTAAAATCCCTTTGAAAGACAGAATCTTCTCAAAATTCTCACCCTCATAGATATTCATGTCTCCATTACCATAACGTTCAAACCCACTAATTATCTCAGAGACAGCATCAATCAGTACCTTATTTTTTAAGATAAATGCTTTAGCAGAGGTTGGGTTCAACACGATTTCTCCCAAGTCGTACACTTTAGCACGCTCGATATTTATCTCTTGTTTCACTTTCTTAATGATAGATTTACCATCATCTAAAGTGAATATTATACTAATTCCTTTAGATATTTTCTCCTCTGGTAATGCTATATAATAAGGGGTTCCTTCCTTCAGCCCGCCATTCTCTGCAATGAGATTTACAACAGGTGTACCATTAGTAATCTTTGTTTGCATCTTGTTTATCTGACCATTCGTTTTAAACGAGATAGTAGAAGTGATATCGCCAACAAGATTGTCCTGTCCGATGGCAAATAATTTTACTTGTTTCACTTTATCCGTACCTTTGATCGTAAAACGAACGAGTCCACCAACATTGTAAGCGATAAATGGTTCATAACGCTTTGGAATAACACCAACAGAGATGTTAGCCTTAGGGTCAAAACTACCTGCAGTAGCCGTCTGATTTTTAGGGAAACTAAATTTGTATTCTGCTTGTAAATTAGTTTTATAACTGATTTTTGCATTCTCTTGGTAAGGATACATCATGAAATATGATGAAGTGACGTCTGCTGCCTTACCCCAGAAATGTACGTTACTTCCTGCAGTAGGAGTCTTAAAAGGTTTGGTCATATTATTATCCGAATATTGGTATCCTATTCCAATTTGATCGTTTTCCTGCCAAGTAACAGTCTCTCCGTCTGCTCCTAAGACTGTGCGTGATAGAGGATGGTTTGAATGAGCAGTAAATACCATATCTATTAACTCCTCATTGTTTGTCTCTTTGTTGTATAGTTCATCTTTTGCACATGATGCAAATACCAAAGCGATTCCTAAGAATGTTAAGTATGTTTTAAAAAGTTTCATATTGTTCCTTTTGGTTTATTTGTTTTTGTGGCAAGTTTAATCTTTTTTGATTAGAATGGTGAGTCATCATCAGTTCCATCCTCAACGTGTGGGCTCAGATCGGTTCCCCCACTGAAACCTTCATGGCTTGTGCCATGCGCACTATCCATTAATAAGTTACCCTCTATCTCCATGAATACTATTGTAGTTGAGGGTTTTCTATAAATTCTTTTCATCTTCTTTATTTTTAAGTCTTATTTCGTTTTTATAAATCTTTCTATCTTCAATTGTAGTCGATTTTATTGTCTTACCACAGAAAACTTATCCCTTTAATAGTCTTAAAGTCTAAAAAAAGTTATAAGGAATTAAGGGCCGGTACAGTCGATTATGAACTTTGTTTTTATTGCTATTGTTATATAGTAGGTTTTAATAGTGTTGTATAAAAGTTATTTAGTGTTCTTTTATTTCGGGTGCAAAGTTACAACTATTTTTATAAACAATTGTAAAAATTACAAAGAAAAGATATCTTCTAAAAGATAATTAACTAAAACAAAGAGAGATGTTAACGGCCCTCATTGTATCCTCTGATTGCCTTACTGATAGTGTTCGTTCGATATGTTCCGTACTTTGAACGTCATATTCGTGTGCCTTAAAGAATTATGCTATAGCTTAAAGTCTAGGGATGAAATATCATTACACTGTTCTTGCGACTGTTGATTGATAATTCTTTGAATATGCTTTTAAATGTGTTTTGTAATATGCAGACATCCAATTGTTTACAAACACGCTTTTAAAAGGGCGTCTTTTACATTGCAAAAGGGCACCTTTTACACATCAAAAGGGCATCTTTTACCACGCAAAAGGGCACCTTTTACATTGCAAAAGAGCGTCTTTTAATTTGTTGGTGGGAAAAGAATTTACATTAAATGGTGGTGAGGGTGGTGATAAACTACTTTTATGCGGTGATGAAACAAAACCTCATTGATGATAATTGGCTGATGAAAAATCTCATAAAATGATGTCTATTACCATTTTTTTACCCATGATTTGATTTGTTAGGCTTAGGGAAAATGTGTATCTTTGCATTGCTTTTATAAAGACATCATTATATGCGAGACCTCTCAGATGCCCAGTTGGCAAAACTTTTAGATAAGGATATATTTCATCATATTTCAGATTCCGCTGATAAGTTAGGCTTAGAGTGCTATGTCGTAGGCGGCTATGTTCGCGACTTATTCTTAGAACGTCCGTCAAATGACATTGACGTTGTGGTTGTAGGTAGTGGTATTCAGGTGGCGAGTGAGTTGAAAGCTATGTTAGGAAAGAGGGCACATCTTTCTGTCTTTCGTAACTTTGGAACAGCTCAAGTGAAATATAAGAATATAGAAGTAGAGTTCGTCGGTGCACGTAAAGAAAGCTATAGCCATGATAGTAGAAAGCCGATTGTAGAAGACGGGACGCTGGAGGATGATCAAAATCGGCGCGATTTTACTATTAATGCACTGGCTGTCTGTCTGAATAAGGACCGTTTTGGTGAGTTGGTGGACCCCTTTGGGGGTGTTGACGACTTGTGGGATGGTATTATTCGTACACCGCTTGACCCAGATGTAACCTTCTCTGATGATCCATTGCGCATGTTACGTTGTGTTCGTTTCGCAACTCAGCTTAATTTCTTTATAGAAGATGAAACCTTCGAAGCTCTTGAACGCAATGCTGATCGTATCAAAATCATCAGTGGTGAACGCATAGAGGAAGAGTTAAACAAGATTATGATGACCCCAACACCAAGTAAAGGCTTTATTGAATTATATCGTTGTGGGCTTCTGCAGCTTATTCTTCCTGAGCTTGTTGCACTTGATGTTGTTGAGACAAAGAACGGTCGGGCACATAAAAATAACTTCTATCATACGCTAGAGGTGCTTGATAATATCTGCAAACATACCGATAATCTGTGGTTGAGATGGGCTGCTTTGTTGCATGATATAGGTAAGGCAAAATGTAAACGGTGGGATCCAGCCGCTGGATGGACCTTTCATAATCATAATTTCGTGGGTGCAAAAATGGTCCCTGGTATCTTCCGACGGTTGAAGTTGCCAATGGATAGTAAAATGAAGTATGTCCAAAAGCAAGTCGATCTGCACATGCGTCCGATCGTTATTGCTGATGAAGAGGTGACAGATTCGGCGGTTCGACGCCTCATGAGCGATGCTGGAGATGACATAGACGATCTTATGACACTCTGTGAAGCTGATATTACGAGTAAAAATGCCATTAGAAAGCAGCATTTCTTAGATAATTTTCGTATTGTTCGTGAAAAGTTGAAGGACTTGAAGGAACGTGATTACAAGCGGTTACTGCAACCCTGTGTTGATGGAAATGAGATTATGGAGATGTTTAACCTGCAACCGAGCCGCGAAGTAGGTGTCTTAAAACATACTTTAAAGGATGCAGTGCTTGATAATAAGGTAGCTAATGAACGTGAACCACTACTAAATCTATTGAGAGATAAGGCTAAGGAGATGGGCTTGATATAATGCTCTTTTTATAACGTGCAATGTGTTGAGATTATCGGAGTTGGTGTTTTGAGTTACCATAGACTCCGATAATAATTGTTAAAAAGCGTTCTATAAGTTGACGTAGTTTAAATATTAATATGTAATTTTGCACGTGGAAAACTACAAGCGTATAATGTAGTTTTTATAATCTCTTATCCATGGAAGAAGAAAAAGGAGGAAGAATAGGGCAGAGACCTTATATATTAAAGATAATCACAGAACGAAATTATATAATTATTATAGGTATGAAGAAAGCTAAGATCTTACTGTTTGTCACTGCACTTGTGGCAGTACTTACCAGTTGTGGGGGTGGTCAGAAGGGCCTTCCAACGAGTGATGAGTATCCAGTCATTACAATTGGGGCATCAAATGCACAGTTGAAAACAACTTATCCTGCCACGATAAAAGGTGTACAGGACGTTGAGGTACGTCCAAAGGTAAGTGGTTTTATTACTAAATTGAATATACATGAAGGAGAATATGTTCATGCAGGGCAGGTTCTGTTCGTGATAGATAACTCTACTTATCAGGCTGCAGTACGTCAGGCACAGGCACAGGTGAACTCAGCTCAGAGCGCTGTGGCTCAAGCAAAGGCTAATGTTGTACAAGCTAATGCAAGCTTGAATTCAGCCAATGCGCAGGCTGCTACCTCTCGTCTTACTTATAATAATAGTCAGAACCTATATAATAATAAGGTGATAGGTGACTATGAATTGCAGAGTGCAAAGAATACTTATGAGACTGCACAGGCATCTGTTCGTCAGGCACAGAGCGGTATTGCTTCCGCTCAGGCTGCTGTAAAACAAGCTGAAGCAGGTGTTCGACAAGCACAAGCGATGCTTTCTACGGCTAAGGACAACCTTGGTTTCTGTTATGTAAAGAGTCCAGCTTCAGGTTATGTGGGAAGCCTTCCTTTTAAGGAAGGTGCCCTTGTGAGTGCTTCATCAGCCCAGCCTGTTACTACAATCAGTAATACTTCTACTATAGAAGTGTATTTTTCTATGACAGAAGCTGATGTTTTAAAGCTTAGCCGTACGGATGATGGACTCAGTAATGCCATTAAGAAGTTCCCTGCAGTTAGCTTGTTGTTGGCTGATGGTTCTACCTATAATCACGAAGGTGCAATTGTTAAGACCAGTGGTATGATTGATGCGACAACTGGAACGATAAATGTTATTGCCCGATTCCCTAACCCTGAACATCTGTTGAAGAGTGGCGGTAGTGGTAAGATTGTAATTGCTAAGAATAATAACCGTGCACTTCTGATTCCACAAGAGGCTGTAACACAGGTTCAGAACAAAATGTTCGTCTATAAAGTTGATGCAAAAGATAAGGTTCATTATAGTGAAATCACAGTCGATCCTCAGAATGATGGTATCAATTACATCGTGACAAGCGGTCTTAAGATGGGTGAACGCATTGTTAGTAAGGGAGTATCTAGTCTTGAGGATGGAGCAAAAATTAAAGCACTTACACCTGCAGAGTACGAAGAAGCAATAAAGAAAGCTGAGAAACTCGGTGAAAATCAGAGTTCAGCCTCAGGCTTCCTGAAAACAATGAAAGGTGAGAGTAAGTAAATAATGAGCTTAGAACTCAAAGCTTAGGCTTGTTGATTACATTTATATATATATGTGATAGCAGTTGTCAAGATGAGTTCTAAGAATCAAAACAGTAGACGTTATGACATTTACAAATTTCATTAAACGACCGGTATTGTCAACGGTTATATCAATCTTCTTTGTCCTTTTGGGTATAATAGGATTGATATCACTGCCTATTGAACAGTATCCGGATATCGCACCTCCTACGATCTCGATTCAAACTTCATATCAAGGTGCTGATGCACAGACTGTGTTGAACTCTGTTATTACACCGTTGGAAGAGAGTATCAATGGTGTTGAGAACATGACTTACATGGAGTCAACAGCTACAAACGCAGGTATGGCAATGATTACTGTGTACTTCAAGCAGGGCTCAGACCCAAACATGGCGGCTGTCAATGTACAGAACCGTGTGTCACAGGCACAGGCTTTGTTGCCTGCAGAAGTTACTCGTGTGGGTGTGACTGTATCGAAACGTCAGAGCTCAAACGTTATCATGTACTCTTTAACTACGGATGATGGACGATATGATGATGAGTTCTTGACGAACTATAACAATATCAATATCGTGCCGATGTTGAAGCGTATCAATGGTGTCGGTGATGTTCAGACACCTGGTATGAAGACATATTCTATGCGTATATGGCTTCAACCCGAGAAGATGAAACAGTATGGTCTTGTGCCATCTGACATCTCTGGTGCTTTGGCAGAGCAGAATATTGAGGCTGCGCCGGGCTCTTTTGGTGAACAAAGTAACCTTAAGTATGAGTACACTATGCGCTATAAGGGTCGTTTGAAAACACCTGAAGAGTATGGTAATATTATCATTTCAAGCAATGTAAATGGGCAGACGCTACATTTACGGGACGTAGCTAAAGTTGAACTTGGTGGCTTGCAGTACTCTGTAGCTATGCGTAATAATGGTAAACCAGCCGTGTTGGGTATGGTAAACCAGGTTGCAGGGTCAAATGCAACACAGATTGCTGAGGACGTAAAGACTGCTTTGGCCAATGCAGAGAAGCAGATGCCACCAGGTATGAAGGTAACAATAGAGCAGGATGTGACGGAGTTCCTCTTTGCTTCTATTGAAGAAGTCGTTCGTACATTGATTATAACATTAGTCTTAGTGTTCTTCGTTGTGTACGTGTTCTTGCAGGATTTCCGTTCAACAATCATCCCAATGATTGCTGTACCTGTCGCTTTGATCGGTACGTTCTTCTTCCTTTGGGTATTTGGATTCTCTATCAACTTGTTAACGCTATCAGCCTTGTTGTTGGCTATTGCGATTGTGGTCGATGATGCGATTGTGGTTGTTGAGGCTGTTCATGCTAAACTTGACTTAGGTTATAAGAGTGCATTGACTGCAGCTATTGATGCTATGAATGAGATTTCTGGCGCTATTATCTCCATTACTTTGGTGATGTCTGCAGTGTTTGTTCCTGTATCTTTTATCGGAGGAACCTCTGGAACGTTCTATAGAGAGTTTGGTGTAACGATGGCAGTATCCATTGTTATCTCGGCTTTGAATGCCTTGACTCTGTCCCCAGCCTTATGTGCTATCTTCCTGAAACCGCACAGTAAGGATGAAGAACATAAGAAACTCTCGCGTATTGATCGTTTCCATATGGCATTCAATACCCAGTACGACAAGATTAATAATAAATATCAGAAAGTTGTAGAGAAGGTTATTGGCCATCGATTGATAGCTGGTCTTTCTGTTGTTGTTGGTATAGTTGCTCTTGTTTTGACAATGAGCTTTACCAATACAGGGCTTGTTCCGAATGAAGATACAGGTACTTTGTTTGCTATGATCAGTATGCCTCCAGGGACATCACAGGTAGAAACGCAGAAAGTAACAGACCAAGTGGACAAGATGTTAGCAAGTAATCCCTACATTGAGCGCCGTGAGCAGATTGTAGGTTACAACTTCTTAGCTGGTCAAGGTTCAAATCAATCAACCTTTATTATCAAGTTGAAGCCCTTTGCTGAGCGTGAATACGGAATATTTGACCGTATTAAATCAGTCTTTACAGGTGCTGGTATTGCAGGATTGTTCATTGATCCAACTTCATCTAACATGATATTGGGTATGATATACAAGCAGACAGCAAGCATAAAAGGTGCACAGATACTTGCTTTTGCACCACCAATGATACCTGGTTATGGTATGTCAAACGGTCTTTCATTCTCTTTACAGGATAAGACTGGTGGTGATTTGAATAAGTTCTTCAAGGTTGCTCAGGATTATTTAGCAGCATTGAACAAGCGTCCAGAGTTCAGTCGAGCACTTACAACGTATAATCCTAACTATCCACAGTACATGGTTGATGTGGATGTTGCTAAGGCAAAGCAGGCTGGAACATCACCTGCAGCTATCCTTTCTGTACTGCAAGGATACTATGGAGGTATGTATGCATCTAACTTCAATGCATATGGTAAGCTCTTCCGTGTTATGATTCAGGGAACAGCAGAGAGCCGTATGGATGAAGCAAGTTTGAATAATGTATATGTAAGAACTACTGGAGGAATGTCTCCTGTTAGTGAATTCTGTTCGTTGAAACGTGTGTATGGTCCATCAAACATTACTCGTTTTAACCTCTTCACATCTATTGCAATCAACGCAACACCTGCTGATGGGTATTCATCTGGTCAGGCTATTAAGGCTGCAGAGGAAGTTGCATCTCAGGTCTTACCACAAGGTTATGGCTATGAGTTCTCTGGTTTGACCCGTTCAGAGCAGGAATCATCTAACTCTACAGCAATGATCTTTGCCCTATGTATCGTGTTTGTGTACTTGATTCTGAGTGCTCAGTATGAGAGTTACCTCCTTCCTTTGGCTGTAATTCTTTCCATTCCGTTTGGTTTGGCTGGTGCGTTTATCTTCACGATGATATTCGGTCACAATAATGACATCTATATGCAGATCTCTTTAATCATGTTGATTGGTCTGTTAGCAAAGAATGCTATTCTTATTGTAGAGTTCGCTCTTGAACGCCGACGTACGGGTATGGCTATCAAGTATGCTGCCATCTTAGGTGCTGGAGCTCGTCTCCGTCCTATCTTGATGACCTCTTTGGCTATGATTGTCGGACTGTTGCCACTGATGTTTGCAAGTGGTGTTGGTCGTAATGGTAACCAAACACTGGGTGCAGCGGCCGTAGGTGGTATGTTAATCGGTACACTCTGTCAGGTCTTTGTTGTCCCAGCTCTGTTTGCAGGCTTTGAATATTTACAGGAGCGTATCAAGCCTCTTGTATTTGAAGATGAGGAGAACAAGGATGTTTCTAAGGAACTTGCACAATTTGCGAAAGGTCCAGCTACTGATTACATCATAGAAGAGTAGGATATAAAAGAAAGAAGAACAATGAAGAAAACGAATATAATCATTATAGCTTTTGCAGCCTTGTCACTGACAGGCTGTAAGAGTCTGTATGGTAATTACGAGCGTCCAGACGTTAAAACTTCTGGAATTGTTCGTGATCCAGTTGATGATAAGGCTGCATTAGCAGGCTCCAGTGATTTTGGAAATCTGCCTTGGCGTAGTGTGTTCACTGATCCTCAGTTACAGACTCTTATAGAAAAGGCACTGGAAAATAACCCTGATTTGCTTAATGCTGCATTGAATATTGATATTGCCGAACAGCAATTACGTGCGTCAAAGCTGGCTTTCCTGCCGTCTGTAGTGTTTGCACCGAATGGCAGTATATCTCATTTTGGTACGCATACCTCCTCAACTCAGGCTTACACTCTACCTATTACTGCAAGCTGGGATGTTGATTTGTTTGGTAAACTGCGCTCACAAAAGAAGGCAGCACAGATGGCTTTGATTCAGTCACGCGACTATAAGGTGGCTGTACAGACTAATCTTATATGTAATGTAGCCAATCTTTACTATACACTCTTGATGCTTGATCGTCAAAAACAAATAGTGGATGACATGTCTGGATTGACCAAAAACACTTGGGATATGATGAAGCTGCAGATGGAATTCGGACGTGCTCGTTCAACAAGTGTACAGAGTGCTGAGGCTGCTTATTATAGTGTGCAGACTCAGGGGGCGGATATTAAACGCCAAATTCGTGAGACTGAAAACACACTTAGCTTACTTCTTGGTGAGCCAGCACAGTCTATTGCACGTGGTTCACTTGAAAACCAGAGTCTCCCGGCGAACTTCTCTGGTGGAATTGGTGTTCAATTATTAAGCAATCGTGCAGATGTTCATGCCAATGAGATGGCTTTAGCACAATGTTTCTATAATATTCAGGAAGCTCGAAGCCGTTTTTATCCAGCATTAAATATCTCTCCGACTGGTGCATGGACCAATAGCAACGGATTGGTTAATCCAGGGAAATTGTTGCTTTCTGTGGTGGGAAGCCTCACACAGCCTATCTTTATGCGTGGTCAACTGAAAGCTGGTCTGCGTGTAGCAGAGGATAGGTATAAGCAGGCTTATAACACATGGCAGAATAGTATCCTAAAGGCTGGCGCTGAAGTGAGCAATGCTTTGGTTGCATATAACTCGGCTGATGAAAAGAATAAGCTACAACAGCAACAGATAGATGTGCTGAAGCAGAATGTAGACCACACTCAGATGCTTTATGCACAGAGCTCAAGTTCTTATTTAGAGGTTATCACTGCACAGCAAAGTTTGCTTAATGCCGAGATCTCACAGGTGCAAGAACAGTTTACAAAGCTACAGGCTATTGTGAATTTGTACAATGCTCTTGGTGGAGGTTCTAAGTAAAAAACACAAGTATTAATAATCAATATTCAAGATTATGAGTAGTGAAATCAGCCCAAAAGCGGAAGTTTCTCCAAAAGCAAAGATTGGAGATGGATGCAAGATATTTCCGTTTGTATATATAGAAGACGATGTTGTCATTGGAGATAATTGTGTTATCTTCCCTTTCGTGAGCATCTTGAAGGGTACTCGGATGGGCAATGGCAATAAGGTTCATCAAGGTTCAGTGCTGGCAGCACTGCCACAGGACTTCAATTTCGTTGGAGAAAAAAGCGAACTTATCATTGGTGATAATAACATTATTCGTGAGAATGTAGTAGTAAATCGTGCTACACATCGCGGTTGTAAGACTGTTATAGGTTCTAATAACTTCTTTATGGAAGGTGCACACATTAGTCATGACACCGTCGTAGGGGATGGTTGCGTCTTCGGTTATGGTGCTAAGATAGCTGGAGATTGTGTGATTGGAAGTGGTGCAATCCTCTCTTCAAACGTAGTAGAGAAGGCTAATACACGTGTTGGTGAGTATGCTGTGGTACAGGCAGGTACTACATTCTCTAAGGATGTCCCACCTTATATTATCGCAGGTGGTGCTCCTGTTGAATATCATGGCGTGAATACATCTGTATGTCGTGCTAAGGGTTTTGATGAAAAGGTCCTGAAGCATATTGCAAATGCTTATCGTTTGCTTTTCCATGGGCAGACCTCAGCCTTTGATGCATGTATTCAGATTGATCAGCAGGTACCTGATTCTACAGAAATACGTAATATTGTAAACTTCGTACGTGGTACAGAAGCAGGAATCATCAGTAAGTTGTAAATTTCATACCTATACATTTCATGATGATTAAGAGGGTTAACCGCGAGGTTAGCCCTCTTTTTTATAATGCCTTCTTTTATGTTTTTGGGGTAAGGGAGAAGTTGTTTTGTGAACGTAATGCATACGTTTCTGTTCGTCTTGCAAAACTAATAATGTCTTATAATATTACTTCTGGATTTTAATAGTTGGTCTTTTGTGTTTCAAAAGGGCATCTTTTGCATTGCAAAAGGGCGTCTTTTGACATGTAAAAGGTGCCCTTTTAAGAGGTAAAAGAGCACCTTTTTGAATGCTATTTGTAACTGCTTAGTAATTCGTTAGTTACAGATGAGGTGAAATGGGGTTATGTACAGAAACTTGACTCCTTATAGTTGTTTGTTTGTAAAGATACTTCTTAAGTGCGTTTTATCTGTCTATTATGCTGTTTTAGTATGATGCCGTACAAGGAATCCCCAATGCAACGACTCGATCACGGATAGCATCAAGTTCTTCATGCGTGGCTTTCCGAAGATTATGGTCTGGTGTTTCTCTATCAATTGTATAAATCATAACCTCTCTCGGTGCTATCTCTTTGACAGCATCAAGCCATGGTTTTACAAACTCTTCCCCCGTATTGTCGATATTCGTGCCGTCTTCTGTTTCCCCTTTCATAAACATAGTCTGGATAATTGCTTGTCCGTTAAATGACTTTATGTCTGCAATTATTCTGTTAACATCATACGAAGGTTGTGTAGGACGGTCCACCTTGTTTATATAGTCAGCATTGATAGTGTCGAGTTTCAGAATATTATTGTCAACTTTCGATAATGCTTCATGAATTTTTGGACGATGGATGAACGTAGAGTTACTGAGTACAGAAATCTTTGCTTGTGGACAATATTCATTGCGAAGTCTGATGGTATCATCAATAACTCCCGCAAAGTCTGGGTGCGATGTAGGCTCTCCGTTACCGGCAAATGTCAATACGTCTGGATGAATATCCTGTGTCTTCAGTTCCTTTAGCTTTGCTTCTAATGCCTTTGCCACGTGCTCGCGAGTAGGGTGGGGTGTCTTTGTCCGATGGTCTTTGTTAAATCCACATTCACAATATATGCAGTCGAACGTGCAAATCTTCCCATCTGCAGGCATGAGGTTGATGCCGAGTGAAATGCCTAATCGGCGACTATGGACAGGTCCAAAGATAGGTGACGGATAGATAATTGTACTCATTTGATATCTTTTTTCGTGTATACAGAAGGGTATTGTGCAAAGATAAAACAAATAAACTACAACGTTTCATGCACAATAAGGAAATGTCTTTGTAAGTCTAAATAATGTATAAATTCCTTTGTCATTCTTTTATTTTGCAGTATCTTTGCATCAATTTCGGTGTATTATATCCTTTTCGGAAATGGCAAAAAGAAGAAACAAAGCTCGCAGTCATCATAGCTTGCAGGTTGTGACACTATGCATCAGTACAGCTATGGTACTGATATTGATAGGCATGGTTGTGCTGACTGTTTTTACAAGTCGTAATTTAAGCTCTTATGTGAAGGAGAATCTTACTGTAACAATGATTCTTCAGCCAGATATGAGCACAGAAGAGAGTGCAGCTCTTTGTCAACGCATTCGTTCTTTACATTATATCAACAGTCTGAACTTCATTAGTAAGGAACAAGCTTTGAAGGAAGGAACGCGTGAACTTGGTGCTAATCCTGCAGAGTTTGCTGGACAAAACCCTTTTACTGGTGAGATAGAGCTACAGCTAAAGGCCAATTATGCCAACAATGATTCTATTAAAAACATTGAGCGTGAGCTTAGAACTTATCGTGGAGTGAGTGATATCACTTATCCTCAGAACCTTGTTGAGAGTGTAAACCACACATTGGGCAAGATAAGTCTCGTGTTGTTGGTAATTGCAATATTGCTGACTATCGTCTCATTCTCGCTGATGAACAATACGATTAGGTTGAGTATCTATGCTCGCCGGTTCTCTATTCACACCATGAAGCTTGTTGGCGCATCGTGGGGATTTATTCGTGCACCATTCCTTCGGCGCGCTGTTATGGAGGGATTGGTATCAGCATTACTTGCAATTGCAGCCTTAGGGGTTGGTTTATGCCTCCTTTATGACTACGAACCGGATATAACAAAGGTTCTTTCATGGGACGTGTTAGTCATAACCGCTGGCGTTATGCTTGCCTTTGGTGTACTGATAGCAACGTTCTGCTCATGGTTGTCAGTCAATAAGTTCCTACGAATGAAGGCTGGTGACTTGTATAAGATATAGCGAAAAGTAAAAAGGTAAAAGAGTAAAAGGGAAAGAAGTAAGTTGATATCATAAGGAAAGACGCTTTTGTCTTTACTCACTATCACTTCTGTTTAGATCCTTTCACTCCTTATAACTCCTCAAAAAATATGGACAAAAGAAACTTAGCTTTTGGGAAAACCAACTTTATTATGTTGGCAGTAGGTATTGCCATTGTTGTTATTGGGTTTATCTTGATGAGTGGAAGTGGTTCTACTGAGACGATGTTTGACCCAGGTATCTTCAGCGCACGCCGTATAAAGGTGGCTCCAGTTGTGACCTTCATCGGGTTTATCTCAATCATTGGTGCTATTATTTATAGACCAAAAGAAGCAAAAGACACGGAGGAATAATGACACTTTTACAAACTATCATTATCTCAATTGTGGAGGGACTTACGGAGTTCCTCCCTGTTTCTTCTACAGGACATATGATTATCACGCAGAACCTCTTGGGCGTTCCGCAGGGTGATGAGTTCGTGCATGCGTTTACATTCATTATCCAGTTTGGTGCAATTCTGTCTGTAGTATGCTTGTATTGGAAGCGTTTCTTTCATATAGACCGTTCTCCTGTGCCTGCTGATTGTAATTCTTCTTTCCTCAGAATGATTCATCCTATCAGGTTCTATTGGTTGCTATTTGTTGGTGTACTGCCAGCTGTTGTTGTTGGAATGGCAGCAAAGAAGAGTGGATTGTTGGACTGGTTGCTTGATTCTGTATGGGTTGTTGCGATCATGCTTGTCGTAGGTGGTGTATTCATGTTGTTCTGTGATAAGATCTTTAATAAAGGTATTGAAGAGAACTTAGTGAATGAAAAGCGTGCATTCAATATTGGTTTATTCCAATGTCTGTCAGTAATCCCTGGTACAAGTCGCTCCATGGCAACTATAGTTGGTGGTATGGCGAATGGTTTGACACGTAAGCGAGCTGCTGAATTCTCCTTCTTTTTAGCTGTACCAACTATGGCAGGAGCTACATTGTTGGACCTACATGATTTGTTAGAGGAAGATTGTTCATGGGCAACAGCTCATAATCTGACAATGCTTCTCATTGGCTGTGTCGTATCATTTGTCGTTGCTTTGTTTGCAATGAAGTGGTTTGTAAGCTTCTTAACCAAGTATGGTTTTAAAGCTTTCGGATGGTATCGTATCATTGTTGGCGTCATTATCCTTGTGATGTTGCTCTCTGGTATGTCATTGAATATGGTAGACTAATCTTTAATCTCTTAGCATCATAATTCGAATGAACTTCAAAGAAGGAGTAATTATTCCGATAGATAAACCTTATGGCATTACCAGTTTTAAGGCATTGGCACATGTACGTTACCTTTGTACACAGGCTAATGACGGGAAAGTGAAGATTGGTCATGCAGGAACATTAGATCCGTTAGCCACAGGAGTGCTTATTCTTGCAACAGGAAAGATGACTAAACAGATAGAGTCTTTACAGGCGCATACAAAGGAATATGTTGCAACGTTACAGCTTGGGGCAACAACACCAAGCTATGATATGGAGCATGAGGTGAACGAAACTTTCCCTACAGAACATATAACAAGAGAACTGATAGATGCTACACTGCCACAATTTGTTGGAGACATCGAGCAGATTCCGCCAACTTATAGTGCTGTAAAGGTAGATGGGAAACGAGCTTTCGACTATCGGCGTAGTGGAAAAGATGTTACGTTAAAGCCAAAGAATATTCGTATTGATGAGATAGAAGTGCTGGACTTTGATATAGATAAAATGCAATTATCTATTCGAGTTGTATGTGGCAAAGGAACATATATACGTGCATTGGCACGTGATTTCGGGCGTGCAGTAAATAGTGGGGCTTACTTAACGGCCTTGCGACGGACGCGAGTTGGTGATGTTAAGGTTGAGAACTGTGTTGATTATGACCTGTTTGGCACATGGCTCCAGCAGCAAACAATAGAAAAATAACAAAAAACTCCCCAATATATAAATATGAAGCTTTCACAGTTTAAATTCAATTTACCTAAAGAGCAGGTCGCTTTATATCCTCATTCATCTAAACGTGTGTTAACACGTACAGATGGTAGTACGCAGACTTTCACGGTTACTCGTCGTGATGAGGGCAGACTAATGGTTCTTCATCGTAAGTCTGGGACCATTGATATGTTCAAACATGAGGTTAAAGGCGAACCGAAGGAAGAGGATTACATACGCTTTAAGGATGTTTTCGATTACTTTGATGAGGGTGATGCTTTTATCTTTAATGATACAAAAGTCTTCCCAGCACGCCTTTATGGTACGAAGGAAAAGACTGATGCCAAGATAGAAGTGTTCCTTTTGCGTGAGTTGAATCAGGAAATGCGTCTGTGGGATGTATTAGTAGAGCCTGCACGTAAGATACGTATAGGCAATAAACTCTTCTTTGATGAGTCTGGAACAATGGTGGCTGAGGTTATTGACAATACCACATCACGTGGACGTACCCTTCGTTTCCTCTATGATTGTCCTCATGAAGAGTTTAAACGTGAACTATTTGCGTTGGGTGAAGCACCACTTCCACGTTACATTATAGATAATCGTCCGAAAGAAGAAGGTGAGGAGTTTGCTCATGCTACTGCTGAGGATATGGAGAATTTCCAGTCTGTTTTTGCAAGTAATGAGGGCGCTGTATCAGCACCAGGTACGAATATTCATTTCTCTGAACATATGATGAAGATGATGGATATACGTGGTATTCACAAGTCGTTTATTACCTTACATTGTGGATTAGGTAACTTCCATGATATTGAAGTGGAAGACCTCACAAAGCATAAGATGGACTCTGAAGAGATGCATATCAATGCTGAAGCTTGCAGAATTGCTAATGAAGCAAAACAAAGTGGGCATCGCTTGTGTGCTGTTGGGGCAAGTGTTGTAAAGGCAACTGAGACAGCTGTAGGTACAGATGGTATGCTGAAAGAGTATGATGGTTGGACCAATGAATTCATCTTCCCTCCTTATAAGTTCGGATTTGCTGACTCTATGTTGGTCAACTTCTATCATCCTTACTCTACATTATTAATGGAGACTGCTGCTTTTGGTGGTTATGATCTTGTTATGGAGGCATATGATAGGGCTGTAAAGAATGGTTATATGTTTGGATGTTTTGGTGATTCGTTATTGATCCTCAATGATTAATATGCATACAGTGTACTTAGCTCTCGGCACAAACCTTGGTAACAGGAAGGCTATTATGCGCGAGGCTATAGATAATATAGGAAAGAAGGTTGGCACAGTTATGCGCCAATCTTCTTTTTATGAGACAGAACCATGGGGCTTTGAGAGTCCCAATCTTTTCTTGAATGCGTGTATATGTGTGTCTACTAAGCTTGCTCCTCGTCAGCTCCTTGAGGTGACTCAAGCTATAGAACGCGATATGGGAAGGGTTGAGAAGACGGTTGGTTTACAATACGTAGATCGTATTATAGATATAGATATCTTGTTGTATGATGATCTACATATCAACGAACCTGATCTTGTTATTCCTCATCCTCTGATGGAAGAGCGTGAGTTTGTTATGAAGCCTTTGCTGGAAATTAAAGAATAACAAGTTCGATAGAGTGGTTTACCAGTACCTGATCTAATGAATTTGTAGCGAAATTCCTCTTCTTAAAATACCAGATTAAGTTTAAAATCATTTTGCTGTCACATTTAACATTTTAGATAAGTATTTATGAATAAAGTCATTATGAGATAAAAATAGTGACAGTAATGACAGCAAAATAGAAACAGTAAGAACATGTGTTATTAGAAACTGTCTTTTAGAAGGGATTAACATGGTGATTATTAGTTGCTTGTTAATAGTTTGTGCAAAGTAGGTATTGAAAATAAAAAATCCCCGTTACCAATAAGGTAGCGGGGATTTTCTTATTCTTTAGATGATTACTTACGCAAACCTAAAGCCTTAACGATAGCACGATAGCGCTCAATGTCACGGTCATAGAGGTAATCGAGCAATGCACGACGCTTACCTACGAGTTGTGTCAAAGAACGAGTTGTAACATAGTCCTTGCGGTTCTGCTTTACATGCTCGGTCAAGTGCTTGATACGATAAGTGAAAAGTGCAATCTGACTCTCTGCTGAACCAGTGTCAGTTGTCTTCTGCTCTTTACCATACTGTGCGAAGATCTCTTCTTTCTTTGCCTTGTCTAAATACATAATTTTTGTTTGATTAATGAGTTTTGCTATTACATCTTTCAATCGTTAACTTGCCTTAATCACAACAAGAGTACGACTTCAAATGCATCGGAGTCTCCGAAATTGCGGTGCAAAGTTACAACTTTTTATTGGAACGACAATACTTTTCCATTTTTTATTCGTAATTTTGCACCATAATTTAGCATAAGCTTTTAAGGTAAATAAATGCAAGATATTCGTAACATCGCAGTTATTGCGCACGTTGACCACGGTAAAACGACCTTGGTTGATAAGATGATGCTCGCTGGTAAACTGTTCCGTGACGGACAAGACAACAGTGGAGAAGTTCTCGACTCTAATGATTTGGAGCGTGAACGTGGGATAACAATTCTGAGTAAGAATGTAAGTATTAATTGGAAAGGAGTAAAAATCAATATTCTTGATACACCGGGTCACTCTGACTTTGGTGGTGAAGTAGAGCGTGTCTTGAACATGGCAGATGGCTGTCTGCTACTGGTTGATGCGTTCGAAGGCCCTATGCCACAAACACGCTTTGTGTTGCAGAAGGCTTTACAGCTTGGTTTGAAACCTGTTGTAGTTATAAATAAGGTGGATAAACCGAACTGTCGTCCTGAGGAAGTATATGAAATGGTCTTTGATCTTATGTGCGATCTTAATGCAACAGAAGAACAATTAAACTTCCCAGTGGTATATGGTTCTGCTAAAAATGGTTGGATGGGTGCTGATTGGAAGAAACCAACAGATAATATAGAGTACTTGCTTGACCTTATTCTTAAGGAAATACCTGCTCCTAAGCAGCTTGAAGGTACTCCACAGATGCTGATTACTTCTTTGGACTACTCAAGTTATACAGGACGTATTGCCGTTGGCCGTGTACACCGGGGTACTTTGAAAGATGGACAGAATGTAACTATCTGTCATCGTGATGGTACTCAGGAACGAACAAAGATCAAAGAGCTTCACACCTTTGAAGGTATGGGGCACAAAAAGACTGATCATGTTGACTCAGGTGATATCTGTGCGGTAATAGGTTTGGAGAAGTTTGAGATTGGTGATACTATTGCAGACTTTGATAATCCAGAGCCTCTGCCACCAATTGCTGTTGATGAGCCAACAATGAGTATGCTCTTCACCATCAATGATTCTCCTTTCTTTGGTAAAGAAGGTAAGTTCTGTACTTCACGTCACATCAGTGACCGTCTAAGTAAAGAGCTTGAGAAGAACCTTGCTTTGCGTGTTCGCCCGATGGAAGGCTCTATGGACAAGTGGATTGTTAGTGGTCGTGGTGTGCTCCACCTCTCTGTCCTCGTTGAGACTATGCGTCGTGAGGGGTATGAGTTACAGGTTGGTCAGCCGCAGGTTATCTATAAAGAAATTGACGGCCAGAAGTGTGAGCCTATTGAGGAGTTGACAATCAATGTCCCAACTGATTTCTCTAGTAAGATGATTGATATGGTAACCCGTCGTAAAGGTGACCTTCTTGGTATGGATGCAGAGGGTGATCGTGTCAATATTACCTTTGAAATTCCTTCACGTGGTATCATAGGTTTGCGTACCAACGTACTGACGGCAAGCCAGGGTGAGGCTATTATGGCACATCGTTTCAAGGATTATCAACCATTCAAGGGTGAGATTATCCGTCGTACTAATGGCTCAATGATAGCTCTTGAAGCTGGTACTGCTTATGCTTATGCTATTGATAAGTTACAGGATCGTGGTAAGTTCTTCATTGATGCTGGTGAAGAGGTGTATGGCGGACAGGTTGTTGGTGAGCATGTTCATGATAATGACCTTGTTATCAACGTTACTAAAGCTAAACAGTTGACGAACGTCCGTGCATCAGGTTCTGATGAGAAGGCTCGTGTTATCCCTAAGACTGAGATGAGTCTTGAGGAATGTTTGGAGTATATTAAGGGTGATGAATATGTTGAAGTGACCCCAAAGAATATTCGTATGCGTAAGATTACGCTTGATCATTTGGAGCGTAAACGCCAGAATAAGGATTAAATCTTATTTCAATCATAAGTCGGGAGGCGACTGTCCACATAGGGCAGCCGCCTCTTTCCGTATGTGGGTAGATGTCGTTCTTATGGTTCATAAGGGTTGTAGAAATATCTTTACAAGATTTGTCTCCATTTAATTCTGATTTGACAGGATTGACTTCTTCTCCGCTTTTGTAAACTACAGATAATCAATAGGTTATCTTAGGCGTTTTAAAAGGTGCCCTTTTGCAGTTCAAAAGGGCACCTTTTACACAGCAAAAGGGCATCTTTTGACTTGCAAAAGATGCCCTTTTAGAGTGTAAAAGACCGTCAATTAGTTTCTATGTTTGAATTAATCTTACAATCAATGAGAATCTAATTCTTAATCGGTCATTATGAACTCGGTTAGTGAGTTTCTGTTATAATTCTCGTTTCTTGTTATTTCACGATCTCTTTTACTGTACGACCATCACTGTATTTCACAATGTTCAAACCGCGTGTAGGTTGTGAGATACGGCATCCAGCTGCGTTGTAACGAGCAACTTCTACTACTTCTCCAGTTGTTGGTGCATTCTCAATACCGGTTGAGGTGTGGTCAGAAATTTCACATTTATCAGCGTTTACAATCTCACCTGTCTGAGTGTTGATTACCAATACACAAACTGAGAGTTTTGATTTGTCCTGGATAAGAGAATACTGTGATATATTCTTGAAAGCTGTTTGGTGTACTTGTACTTTGTCAGCTACGATAGGAGTGCTGATACTTCCTTGTAGACCTCTGGTTACACCTAAAGCTGCAATGGCTGTATGGTCAAACTTTAAGTTGTAAACTGGGTTTGAAGAATTCACAAAGAAGTCAAGGTCTTGTGAGTAACCTCTGTATTGGTAGCCTCCAGCGAAACCGTTCTTCTGGTAGTATGAGCGGCTCTGCAAACCATCTGCCAACAGTACATAAGCGAGTGCGTAGTGTGAGTTGTACTTGCTAACGCGGAAAGTTGTTCTCGTTGTGATAGAGATATTGCGTTTCCATTCATCCCATGCAGCAAAGACCTTAACATCCATTTCTGCTCCTCTGTTCTGCTCTGAACGGAACGTTGACTCGCCAGTGTAGTCATTGGTATCAGTTCTTCTGTCAAATCTAACAGTAGGATATCCAGAGACACGTATGCCAGAATAATCATCGCATTCCAATGCATCAGAATTGTGAACGGCGATACCGATGAAGTCATTTGGATGGGTACGAGTTAGGTAAGATAATACAGCCATACCTCTTGGACACCATGGACACCACATACCAGTGAAGTCTTCTACTACGACTTTGCGCTTAGGAGTCTGTGTAAGTGTTGTTCGTGTAATGGTAGTGTAAGGCTCTGTTGTGTTTGTTGGTTGACCATTAACCTTTGTGATGTTAAGCGCAAGCTCGTCAACAGTAGGGTCAGTAGAAGGAGGAACGACAACATTGAGTGTCTGATTGCTGCGTGTTCTGCCTGCTCCGTTAAGTGCAATAGTTTTCGTTTCTATTACTTCACCATTGCGTGTGAGTGTGTATTCAATACTCTTCGCCCCATTTGTGATGTTGGTAAGAGGCACAGGAACGTTGACTCCTGTTGAATTTAGATTAACATAAGCTTCTTGTGAAGGAACTTGTGCGAATGCATTAGTTTGCATTAATGCCAGTGATAGGGCTAAAAAAAGCCTCAGTGTTATTTTTTTCTGCATGATTTTTATTTTTAAAGGTTTATTGTTTAGGTTTACTGAATGATGTGTTTCTCTGCACTTACGACACCCTTGTTGTCTTTTTTCTGGATGATGTAAGTACCCTTGGCAAGTCCTTGTAATGATGAGATACCCTTACCAACGAGCTTACCCTGCAGCGTATAGACGGTATAAGTAACTGGTCCTTCTGTGCTGACAGTGTTAATGCCGGTGGCAGTCTTGTCGAAAACAATAGTAATCTTTGGTCCTGGCTTATCTGTTACCCAGTCTTCACCAGCCTTCTTTGCAGTATACAGTTGTACTTGAACAGTACAGTTAGCCTGGTTGGTAGCTTGTTCTGCAAGGCAGAACTCCATCTCAAGTGGAGTCAAATCAGTCCTTTTTGCTGAAAGATCACCTGCTTCAGAAGTATAAGGACCAACCTTTTTCCATCGTTTGCATCCTTTTGGGAAGCATACTTGCAGTACTCCTTCTTTCATATTTTTAACCGTTCCTACGAGGATTACTTTCTGAGCATTGCCTGATATGTTGCGGACAGAGACGTCTGCAGGCATGATTAGACCAGCTTCTGGTACTCCTGGAACGAATTCTTCCACCTTGTTGAAGGTGACAGTAGAGCCATTCGGGATGACTTTCCCTTTAGCATCAACAAACTCAAACGTTTGTTTGTTTTGCGCCATTAATGCTGTTGTTCCCAGCACTGTGGCGAGAATAAATGTAAACAATCTCTTCATACTTGTTGTTTTATAATTGTGAATAATTAAGGGTTAACGAGCTTTTTGCGTGTAACTTGCAGTACACCGTTGTCATTATAGACGAAAGCTACGATGCTCATGTTCTTTACTTTCCAACCGTTTTCAAGCTGAAAATCTGCTTCTTTATCAACTGTAGCATCCTTGCCAAGGGCAATCTCTTCTCCCCAGTCACCATTGATGGCTTTCCGAAGGACATGATTGTGTATGTATTCTTTATTGAATTTCCCGTCAGGCATACGTTGTAAAGCCTTGATATCATCCTCTACAAGCCAAAGTTGTAGCTTTCCACGGAAAGATTCTCCTAAGTTGTTGATGGTTGCTTTCACGTGCGATTGATGGGTAATCGTATCATTACTGATAGCAAGTTTGATGTCAACAGTAGCTTTCTGTTGTATCTCATTGTAGACGAGTGATGCCCATTGGGAATCATTGGTAAGTCCACCTTTACGGTTAACAAGACCCGAAGGCTGGCTTTCAACCTTCCAATAGCCGTAATATAGGTCGCCTAAGTCTGTTCGAAGTCCGATGACTGATGCCGTAGGCTTTAGTGCAAGAGGTCCCGAATGGATAGCAACAGCTATCACAGTGTCGGCTCCATACTGCTCTTGAAGCTTCTCAATGGTCTCAGCAGCACGTGGACAATTGAGGCATGTCTGACCAGTGAAGTCCTCAATGAGTATGCATCGTCCTACAGCTACAGGTGGAACATAGATAAAACGGTCGTTTTCATCTATATTACTGCACGAAGATAGCATGATGAGAACACATGCCATGAAAGAAAGTAGTTTGTTCATCTTGTGTTAGAAGTTGTAGTTATATGAGAGTGTGAAACCTTTACTTGCAGGGATGAAGCGGCATACGCCTCCCGAACAGTTGTATCCGCTACGGGTTCTTCCATAGCCTACTTGCAGGCGGTGAGCACCTTTAAGGAAGGTGACGAGCCCTTGATAGTAGTGGATATGAGTGCTACCGCTGTTGTACATGTCAGATACAGTGAACATCCATGATGGTGCTATAGATAGTTCTGCAAGACCAAAGAGCCAGTCTCCGTCGTCATCTTTTGTGGCAAGATACTGCATCTCAGTACGCAGAGTGGCCTTCGGTGCTAACTTAAACTTTGCATCAGCGATGAAGATATCAGAGTGAATGACACCTCCTTCACCCTCAACAACTGTCTTGTTGTATAACTGATTCATGTACATGAGGTTCAGTTTGATACCTTTTGACAGACGTTTCTCCATCTGAACATTGATGTCCTGGTAATAAGTTGACGGTCCCCATGCCCAGAAAGGTGACCCATAACCATCTGTTCCCTTACCTCCGTTCTCATTTTTACGTATGCCATGCACGTGTGACACGTTCAATTTCAGATTCGTTCCATACTTTCCACCAAAGAAAGTGTGCTTTGGGAAGTTGTATCCGAAGGCTGCCTGGTAAGCCCATTCACCTCCCGGCTGTGTTGCGTAAGGGTAGAGAGCTGCCAAAGCATAGCTATGATCCATTGTGAATGGTGGCAGATGATTGATGAAAGAGGATGTCCCAGACATGCTACGAGCACTACGGAAAGACATGTTTACGCTACGTTTAGCCTGCAGAAGTACGCTTGCACCTCGCTTAGAGTATGACCCAGAGAGCATGGCTACGTATCCATTGCGGTAGATATAACCATTATCAAACGATGGGTCTTGACCTTTTGCTGCATATTCTGCAAGAATACTGAAGGCTCCATGTTGTAAACGAGCACGCACATCAAAGGCATTCACATTGCGAGGGAGGTTCAGTCGGTGTGTGGCATCAACCATTATGTCCTCGTCACCTTCATGTTTATTGATGAATGAAGCACCCAGTGTGATGTAGGTCTTATCCTTTAAGGCTTTAAACCACTCATCAAGATTGAGCTCAACATCAGCTCCTGAAACTAAAGCTTTATTATGTTTCCAGTATCTACGTTGCTTTCCAGAGAGTAATTTGAGACTGACACCATTGAAAGGCTTGTACAACAGACGAGCTCCGAGCAGTGAATTGTCTATTCCTAAGCTACGTTCTTCGTAAGTACGGAGGATAAATCCAGACCCGAATTGCTCATAGTAAGTACCCAATGTCAACTCAGCATTCTTGTAACGACCCTTCAGATAGAAGTTAGGAATACCCCATCCCTTGAAATCATTCTCATATCCAGGGAGTGGATGTTTGAGATATTCCAGGCGAAGTCCTGCATCTACATAGTTGCTTGTAGCGTTAACATCCACATAAGTGTTGGTGAGGAAACTACCAGAAGCTTTGGATGCACCGGTCTTTTCATCATTCTGTGGAATGAGAACATCACTTTGTACGCTACCTGAAAGCCTTATCTTATCGTTGTTTTCCTGTGCCCATAACATCGTATGGGGAACACAGAGCAGCAATCCCGCTAAGATATAAGTCTTCATAGTTACTTACCGCATGCTTCCTTTACTTTCTCATAAAGTTCAGTTTCAGCCCCATCAGTGTAACCATTGTGCTTATAGACAATGTTTCCCTTGCCATCGATTACTAGAACATATGGTATTAGCTGTATTCCGAGGGCACGTCTGAGATCACTGTTAGGGTCCAATAAGACCTCATAAGGCCAACCGTTTTCATCTACTAACGGCTTAACCTTATTAACGTTCTGTGCCTGGTCAATGGAAATAGCAATGAGTTTTACTCCTGTTTCTTCCTGCCAGTCAGCATAAACCTCATTGATAGCTTTCAGCTCTCGGTTGCATGGTTTGCACCAAGTGGCGAAGAAAGAGATAATCATTGGTTTCCCATTGTTGGATAGTGTGTCTATTTGCACACTTTTACCCTCAATGTTTTTTAGGATTAGTTTTGGTAATCCTGTTTGTGCATGAACCGCCATGCCAATGAGGATTGATGTAATCAGTAGAGTTATTCTTTTCATCTTAGTTATTTGATTATTAGTTTCTTGAGCGCAAAGTTAGAGTTTCGTTGCATAATGATTGGATGTGTAGGGGTTAAAAAGTAGTAAAAGAAGAAAGATAAAAGGTTAAAGAAGCAAAAGGTTAAATAGTTATTTAACAGTAACTTAGAACAGATCTCTACCTTATATATATAGAGTGGATACAGACTGTATGTTTTCTGTATTATATTTCGTTTCTTTTATATAATCAATCTTAAAATAATTCTTTGTTAAAGCGTCTGTGATGTATAGGTTTTTCAGTGTCTTTCTGTAAATAAAAGGTTAATATTGAGTTGATTAATATAGATGGACCAAAACAGAGAACAGAGCTGAATGTCCTAAAACAATTGCTCGAGTGGAAGTAGAGAAATGATTTTACAGAAAAGAAAAGCACAACAACCTCATACTACCTAAATATGTATTGATTTCGACTTTGTAACTTATAGAATATCAAGTGGTTATAAAAACAGAAATAAAAGACGCCCTTTTGCATCGTAAAAGGGCGTCTTTTACATTGCAAAAGGTGCCCTTTTAGAGTCTAAAAGAGCATCTATTAGAAAGTAGATGTGAATTTATCTGACATTATATGCTACATATCGTTTATCAGATAGTGCTCAGGACTGTTAGTCTTAGTGCTGAAACAGCCTGTGGAATCGTGGATATTTTTGTCTTGATATCCACAATAAGCTAAGCTATATCCCCGTTATGACTATGCAATCTTTAATTAAATAACTATAAAACCAAATGAGACGCATAGCTTTTTTAGTATTATTCGTTGCAGCAACGCTGACGACATGGGCACAACAACAGAAGAAAACATGGTCTGTGATTCCACATATTGGGGTGTCAGTGGCAACACTTACGGGTGCAGGAATGAATATTGCCGTAGCCGATAATGAGAAACTTGAATTGAAACCACATGCTCGTCTTGGTTTCACGGGAGGTGCTGATGTGATGTATCAAGCAACGGATAGGGTAGGGATCTCTGCAGGTCTGGCATATATTCAGGGTGGATGTAGCTATAAAGACATTGATACCGATGGAGATGTTTGGCATGACCATTATCTGCGGGCGGACTATGTTGCAGTACCAATCCTGATACATTCTTATGTTGCACCGGGCTTTTCTATTAATGCAGGACTGTCACCTTCATTCCGGGTTCGTGGCAAATATCATGCTGGACTTCAGAGCTATGACCTTGATGCAGATGGTCATAAAACTAACATAAAGGAAGATGAGATTGATATGGATGTGAAAGATGGATTGCGTAAGTTTAGTCTTTCTATACCTATTGGTATCAGTTATGAATATGAAAATGTTGTGTTAGATGCTCGTTACAATGTGGGTGTATTGAATATTTCTAATCAAGGACTCTCCTCAAGAAGTAACATCTTGGAAGTGTCAGTAGGCTATAAGCTTAATCTTTAGTAGTTAGTAGTTTTTTAAAACTTTCTGAATTAATTATTATTCTGTTATAAAGTATGGGAGTAGAAAGCAGAAAATGGCATAAAACTCATATCTGACTGAAATACAGCGGATATTGCTTGTTTCTTCTTAGGGTTGCATCATAGGAAACAGGCAGAAAAGGGAGCGAAAAGGAGGGAGTTCAGTTACCAAATCGTTCGAAAAACGATGAAAGGAAAAGGACGGCTGAAAGTGGTAACTAAAACGGAGTTTTCTCTTTCATTATCAATGTTTTGCATCGTTCAAAGTTCCTCAAAGAAGTGTAATTTTGCAAGTAAAAAACAATGGAAAAAGAAAAATTCAAGCTGCTTTTCTACCTCAAGAGAGGTACGCAGGACAAAAACGGAAAAAGTCCCATCATGGGACGCATCAGCGCAGGACGCTCTATGGTACAGTTCAGTTGCAAATGCTCGTGTACTCCTCGTTTGTGGGACAGTCGCAAAAACCGACTGCTGGGCAAGAGTGCCGAAGCCGTATCGGTAAACAAGGAACTTGACCGCCTTCAGGTGAGCATACACAAGGTTTATGAGTCTCTTTCGGGTAAATCCGATGCTCCCATCACGGCAGAGCGAGTACGGGAGCTTGTATTCGGACTGAACAGTGAGTCACAAGGACTGCTGCATCATACAGACGAGTATATCGACCGCTTCCGTGAGCGTGTGGGCATAGACCGCAGCGAACGCA
>ERZ772932.51-NODE-51-length-73422-cov-11.883122_pt1 | contig 73422 bp, 67 predicted proteins | sample MGYA00511684_ERZ772932 | MGnify/ENA primary metagenome ERZ772932 (study PRJEB29015, sample SAMEA2738078) | human oral metagenome | biome: human oral; feature: human-associated habitat; material: saliva | place: China | collected 2210 ...
CCCCTCGGCCCTGATGCTGAGGTGGAATAGTTAACGGTGGGTAGACCCTTGCTTGAGGCTTGGAGTATATCGGTGAAAGAACTAGTAACGGGTGAAATCAATATTTCAGTTTATTCGCACTATTCTTTGCCTACGAGGAGCTTTAGTTATGTCTAAGAATAAAATGTCGGGACACAAAAATGCTAACGACTCCGCGTACTTAAAGCACCTTGAGTTCATTCAAGCAATTGTTGCTCGCATGGCACAATCGTCAGTTCAAACTAAGAGCTTACTGTTGCCGGTTGTGGTTGCTACCTATGGCTATGCTTTGACTCAGAAATCCGTAAGTGTCTCACTTCTGGGTATTGCTGCGGTCCTCCTTTTTGGTTATATCGATGCCAGCTATCTGCGGCAAGAACAAGCCTATCGGAAGCTCTATAATGCTGTTATTGAGAGAACAAAAGAAATCCCGTTGCTCTCCCTTAATCCATGTTGTGTAGATAAACTAGTATTCCCTGTAAATGCAGATTTAAACCTAGCGGAAGATACTGAACTTGTTTGCGAAGAGAAATCTTTCTGGAAAAAATCTTGTGAAGTAATCAAAAAATGGGTTTTTCTTGACCCAAAGGTTTGGTTATCCTGGTCTATTTTTCCGTTCTATTTCGGCTTCTTCGTGGTGGGGTGTGCAGTTCTGTGCTATGCGCTCATGTCTGGGTGCTAGGTGTGGGCTTAAAGCTGCCGGCAGCACGCCAAACCGAGCAACTGTATTAAGGGGTTGACACAGTTGAGCGGCAGTCTTACTGTATTAGTGTATTAATACAGTAAGACAGGAGGGACGCATCGATGCGCATCGATGACACCCGCCCCATCTGGATCCAATTGGCTGAGATCTTCCGCGCCCGCATCACTGACGGCACGTGGAAACCCGGCCAAAAGATTCCTTCAGTCCGCGACCTCGCCATCGAGGCCTCCACCAACCCCAATACCGTTCAGCGTGCCCTCGCCGCCCTCGACGAGGAAGGCCTCACCGTCCCCAAACGGACCGCCGGCCGCTTCGTCGCCACTGACGACGTCGCCCTGCATGCCCTACGTAAAGCCAACGCCCAAGCCGCAGCAGACGCCTACATCAGCGCCTGCCGCGCACTTGGCGTGGAACGGGAACAGGCCCACAGCCTCATAGATGAGCGTTGGGACGCGGACACTTAAGTCCAGGAGAGACAAAATGACCACAAAACCTCCCTCCACCGCGCCAGGGGTCAGCTCGCCTCAAGCGGGGTCTAGCCCGGCGTCGACGGTGGGTGCCCAAGCTGCAAGTGCAGGCCGCAAACCCGCAAGTGGTAGCGCTGCATCTGCAAGCTCCAGCCACATGCCCGCAAACGCTTTAGTCCATGTGGAAAACCTGACCAAGCGCTACCGCACCACCACCGCCCTGCGTGATTTCAGCCTGGATCTGCCCGCCGGACACATCGTGGGTTTAATGGGCCCAAACGGCTGCGGCAAAACCACGCTGCTAAAAATCCTGGCCGGCGTCCTAGCCGACTACAGCGGCGTCGTCGCCATTGACGGCCACGCCCCCGGGGTAGCAACCAAAAAGATCGTCTCCTACCTGCCCGACGCGGACTTCCTCAACCCCACCTGGGACGCCAAGCAGGCCATCAGCGTCTACAGCCGTTTCTTTGCGGACTTTGACGCCAAAAAAGCCGCCTCTATGGTGGATTTCTTCGACCTGCCCACCAACCGCCCGCTTAGCGAAATGAGCAAGGGTATGGGGGAGAAGCTGCAGATCAGCCTGGTTATGTCGCGCCGTGCCCGCGTGTTTTTACTAGATGAACCCATCAGCGGCGTTGATCCGGCCACGCGCGACGTGATCCTGGAAGGTATCCTGCGCGAGTTTGACCCCCAGTCGCTGCTGATCGTCTCCACCCACCTGATCTCAGACATTGAACATTTCGTTGACTACGCCCTGTTCGTGAAGGAAGGCCGCATTCTGCTCCAGGGCGACGCTGATGACCTGCGCGCCGCCCGCGCAGACAGCCTCGACGCCATTTTCCGAAAGGAGTACCGCTGATGTACAAGCAACTGCTGACATACGAAATCCGCGCCCAAGTCCGCAGCGACGTGCGCATCCTGGCCGCCCTGGTAGCGGTGGTGGCCGCATCGATCGGCGTGCGGGCCCTGGATATTCCTGGCCTGAGCACCACCACTGAGATACTGGCCTATGCGCTTTGTGTCGCGATGCCCGTGGTGGTGGCGATTGTGGGGCTGGTTGACTACTGGAAAACCCTCTACGGCCAGCGCGGCTACTTCACCATGAGCCTGCCTGCCAGTGGCGCACAGATTTTCTGGGCAAAAATTACCCGCATGGCCTTGGCTTGCCTGGCCGCTTTGCCTTTCATGGTGGGCGGGTTGGTGGCCATGGCCGCCACATCTGCCTGGACACAGGGGATTAGCCTGTCGCAGTACACCGCCCCGATTCGCAGCGCGCTAGCGCCTTTCTCTACGTCGGTGCTGCTGGCTTTGGCGGCGGCTCAGCTGTTTTCCTGCTTCTGCTGGGTGGTGCAATGCTGCGCGGCTATGACTATTGGGGCCCAGGGGCGCTTTAACCACATGGGTTTCGCGGCGCCACTTATTGGTTTTGTGGGGGTTTACCTGGTCAATCAGGTACTCAGCGGGGTGGGCACGTTCTTCCTGCCACTGTCTATGACCTTCTCTGGGCGCCTGAGCAGCGAAATTATGTGGTCCTCCTACCAAGCCACACTCGACACGGGCGCTGCCCCCACGGTCTTTGGTCTGGGTGCCTACGTGCTAATCCCGCTGTTTGCGCTGGTCATGGCGGTGTGGGCGACTCGCTCAATCGATCGGCACACCTGCCTGCGGTAACGCACTGCGCAAGCACTGTGCCAGGCTGCTGGGTCAAGGCCTGTGTTGGCTTGGGGGTGAGTGCCCCTAGGTACTTTTCGGGCAAACGGGGGCGACGGCGTCGGTTACGTCTCTAGACACGACGGCGCCGCCCCCAGCTCGTGGAGACGGCGTCCTGGTCTGCTTTAGAGCCCTAAACTCTCTAGCTCCTATTGCGGCTAATTGTTAGTTTGTCATCCGCGTCTAACCTAGACATGAGGCCTTGGCGCCTGATCCAGGCAACCAAGGCGATAACAACGGCGATACATACGTAGACCATGTGGTTGGTTGCAGAATCGTTGGCCAGCTGTGGGCCGACTTTTTCTATAAGGCGCAAAACCAAGCTAAACATGATGTACAAGCTACAGCCGACAATAAGCAAGAAGCTAACAATCCTATATATGCGCTTGGAGGCTTCATACAAAAATGAGTTGAAGGTGAAGTAGACAGCCCAAGCAACCACCATGGCCATAATTGCCCAAGCAATCTTGCCGGCTAGTGAAGAGGTTAGCCAGTCGATGTGGTCACCAACGAAGGCGCCAGCTCCAATAACAATAACTAGGTAGTCAGGAGAGAACAGGATCCAGAGCGCAACTGACGTGTAATACCAGACGATAAAGCGCAGAAGCGCGAAGAATATAGTTACCTCGAAACAAATAAAAAATACCTCAAACACGTTTTTATCCTATCAGCACAGTTGGACTGACAATAAGCTTTAATAAAAGTTCTTATATTTTTAGAACCTAGGAAGCCGCTTTGTCCTGCAAAGTGAGGTCAAGCTTAGCCATGGTGGACTGGCGCATGAACCAAGTGACTGCGGCGATAACTACGGCGATACCGATGTAAACCATCTGGCTGGTTGAAAGGTTATTGGCTGGCTTGGGGCCGATTCCCTGAACGAAGTCCGTAACCGGCACCAGCATGATGTACAGGCTGCACGCCAAGATCACCAGGGCGCTGACAATCTTGTACAGGCGGGTGGATTTGCCATACAAAACCGAGTTGAGGATGAAATAGACAACCCCTACCAGCAGCATCGCGTCAATCGTCCAGGCGTACTGCCCAAGCTTGGCCATGCCTTGCCAAGACACGTAATCAAGGGTGTAAACCCAGGTGAGGCCCAAGAACAGCAAGTAGTCAGGCGAAAGCAGCAGCCACCACATGATGGCCTTGTAGCTTCCCATCCCAAAATAGAGGAGAGCGGCTAGCCCAGCTAGCGCCAGGATGATAGGTAATACAGCCCACATATTTGTATGCTATCAGTCTGGCTAGCCAGGTAGCTTGCTTTTCCACAGATCTGCTTTTGCCTATAGAACTGCTTTGGTCATGTCTGCTTTGCCTGCAAAGTTGTGCCCGCCGTGATTGGCGGGGGCTGCTTGGCGGCAGTTACGTAGAGTTTTTATAGGACGACGGCGGTGCCGGTTGCGATTGCGGCCAGCATGGCGTTGTCTGCCCCTGCCGTGAAGTAATCTACGTGCACGCCGACGACGGCGTTCGCGCCCATCGATTGGGCCCGGGTGCACATCTCGTTAACTGCGGTGCGTGAGGCGTTGGCGATTTCGTTTTCGTAGCTGCTTGCCCGGCCACCAAACATGTTGGACAGGCCAGCGGCAAAATCCTTAAACATGTTCACGCCCGCAATGGTCTCGCCAGAAACCATCCCGATGTATTGCTTAACCGGCATACCCTCAACGGTTGGGGTGGTAACTACCAGCATGATTCATTCCTTTGCTAGATAGAGTGTCTCGGCGCTTAGGCCGCTGTAGACCTTCAACCCTAGCAGTATTCGCGGCGTCGTCGGAAAGAAAATCAGGGCCGCGCTAAACTGAGCCAAGCAGCCAAAAAAGGAGCGAAGATGAAACAAAACTTCTTCGCTCAAATCGATGTTGAGGCAAATGAGGACAGTGACACGGCCAGCTGAACTTTATGGCGATCGTTTAGAGGCCCTGTTGCATCTAGAGGGGATCACACAGACCGAGGCAGCAGCGCGCCTAGGAATGTCACAAGGAGCCATTTCAAAGCTAATTAACGGAGTGAACCCGCTGTCTGCAGAGTTGGTTAATCGCTTAGCTCTAGAGTTTGGTGTGCCTCGCTCATTTTTCGCCCGCCCTCCACGCAGCTCAGACCGCGCTGCGGTGACTTTCCGTAAGAAGTCAACAACGCGTTCTGTTGAGGAACGTAGGGTTGGTGTGCTCAGCCAATTAGCTAATGATCTGTGGCGTGAAGCCTCGCAAAAATCTGGCTACTACCCATTCACGCCTCCTGATGTGCATGAACTGGATGTTGAAGATGGTGCTGTAATGCTGCGTGAAGTGGCAGGTTTGCGCGCTGATGCCCCTGTACCTTCAGTGACCCGTATGGTTGAACGTATGGGGATAGCTGTTGTGGATAATTTGGATCCACAACGCTCATATGGAACAGATATGGTTGGAATTTCTCGCCCTTCTGCTAGCGAGGATCGCCCTGTAATTGCCACTTTGGCACCCAAGCGTGGCGACGTGCAGCGCATGACCATTGCACACGAATTAGCGCATCTGCTCTATGACAATGATCTAAAGAACCCTCCAACTTCTCGTTCCCCGCAGGAACGCAGGGCCTTCGAGTTTGCTGGAGCTCTCCTTTTACCGGAGGGGCCTATGCGTGAAAGCGTAAATGAGCGCTCTACTCTGCCAGATTTATTGCGAGTTAAAGCCCGCTTTGGTACCTCGTTAATGGCAATTGTTACGCGTGCTCAGCGACTTCATTTAATCTCTGAAATGCGAGCAAAAAGCCTATATGGGCAGATCAATGCACGTGGCTGGCGATATCAGGAACCCGTTGAGGTTTCTGTGGAACGTCCTACGCTCTTTGCGCAGGCGGCGGCGCGCGCTTGGCCTGGTTTTTCGCCCAGGCGAATCGCAGAAGCCACGGGTGTGCCCAGGGCGCTTATTTCTGCCTGGATTGGCCTCCCTGATAACTCTGCTGTTTATGAGGACGGGCAGGTAATTGATCTGGCAGCTCGCAGGTCGAAAAAGCTTGTAGTGTCGACGACGCACAGGGTTGCGTCTACTTAAAAAGGAAGCTTGGTAGGTTCCCAAGTACGTAAGTTGACGGCGTCGAACTGGCAGCGGCGTCGTCGGGAAGAAAATCAAGGCCGCGCTAAACTGAGCCAAGCAGCCAAAGAAGGAGCGAATGTGGGCGCGCGGATGCGGAAAACCCTGCCGGAAGACATTGAGCAGATCATCGCCTCGGGCGATGTTGAGGCGGTGGCGCGGGCCGTCAAAAACTGCCAGGTGGGGGCATATTTGCGCACAGACGCATACAAGCCTCAGCTAATGCATTTTCCTGCCAGCCAGGAAATAACAGAGTTTTTCCTGCAGCGCGGCGAGGATATCAACAGCCTAGACCGCTACCAGTGCACCCCCATCCACTGGCGCGTGCGCGGCGGTCATAGCGAGCAGGTACCGTTCCTGATTTCGCGCGGCGGCAACATTAACGCTCGCGACTATGCAGATCGCACCGCACTGTTTGCAGCTGTGGCGCACCTGGCCAGCGCCGACATAGAGCAGCTGATCAAATTGGGTGCAGATGCGCACGCCCAGGCGAACTCTGAGCTGTACGGCAACTACACGCTCACCGAATATGCGTTAGCTGGACGGCGTCTATTTGACGCACGCAAGCTGCTAGAAGTGATCCGAGTGCTGCTGGCACACGGGGCGCGCCCTGGTGGGAAGGAGCAGGACTCGCTGCGAGGCATGGATGACCAGCGCTGCCGGCTAATCGCCCATGGGCACAACGCAGACCCGGCAGTTTTTGAGGCAAACGTGGAGGCGCTGGCCCAGCTGTGCGAAATTTTCGGGGTTGAGCAGGCCGTGCCACACCAAGCCCTGCAGGCGGGGCAGCGAGTCGAAATTAACTGCTCACTTAAGGTTGAAGACCAGTTCCGGCAGCTGTGGGATTTGCTTGTGCCTAGCTCTGGGCCGGCGCGGTGCCTGCAAGGCGAGGCTGTCCGTATTGCGGGCCGCATTTCCCACGAGATTTACGACAATGGCGGCCTCAACTGGGATCGCGGTTTTACTGCCCTGGCCAAGCGGTTTGGGCGGATTGTCACCTCTCAAGTGGGTTTAGCTGACGACGACGTCACCCGGCTGGGTCAGGCCCTTGGTGGCCTGAAAACCCGCGCAGTTGCCACTAACTATGCTGAAGCGATGCAGGCAAGTGACGTGCTCACGCAGCTGGCGGTTCGCTGGGTTGGGCTCAACCCAGTTTTGGTGGCTGTAAGCGCTCCCAGCGGCAGGCAGTAAGTGAAGCTAAGGATTTAGCGATTTGCATAGCTTACCGGTGATCTGATGTAACCAGGCTGTAGAGTGGTATGCATCTCATATGTTGGTAATATAGTGCGGTGGCTTCTGTTGTAAAACGTAGTAAGTTTTCGAGTTCTCACCGGTTAGCCTTAGGTGTAGGCCTCGCCATGACTGCATATTTATTTGCACTGTTTTGTGTTAGTAATTTAGGGGCGCGCTACCAAGTTTTAGGAAGTTTGTTTTGGTTGCTTGTATTGCCGGCAATTATGGTAAGTATGCTGGTTAAGCTTGCGGTGCTTCGTCATTCGAAACGCGATGTGGTCTTGCATCAATTGCGTCCCCTTTGGGTCTTTGGAATGATGTACATTACTGTTTACGCATTATTTCCCGTGAAGCCTAAAGCCTATTTTGTTAATGCTAATCCTGACGTAGTGCTTTCTTTGTATGACTCATATTTTGTCTATATATTATCGTCGCTAGGCTTAGGTGCTCTGTTGATTTCTATTGGTGATGAATTTATGTGGAGGTCAGGTAGGAAGATTGTTGGGGCTATTTTAGGGCTAATTGGAATATTGTCTCCCGGCCTTGCAGGATCTTATAGCTCACTGGCTGCGTGTAGCAATAGTAAAGAATGTTATTTGTTAAAAAATGCTGACATCAATCTTGATACTTCAGTTATTTTTACTGAACTCACTATATCGTGTGCTGTGGCTTTGGGCATGACATTTATGTTCAGCTTTATGATTCCAACCTTAGCTCCTGGCGTACAAAAGTTACTTGGTCATAGCGATGTAGCTATAGAGGGGGTCGGTAGCCTTGATTTGCCAGCAGCTTCGGGCGATAAAGACTTGCCTGCTGAAACAGCCTCAGAATCTATGTCACCTGCTAACGTACAGGAACTGGTTACCTCGCCGGAAAAACAACCCGCAGCTGGAAAAACTTCTACCTCGCAGTGTCTAACCGCTGCGGCTGTACTTAGTGTGGTTGCTGTAGTCGGCGCTTCGTTTGGCAGGTGGACGGTCCGTCGTCGTTGATGGCAAGGCGCCACAAACTTGGCGCCGAAAACTTGGTGCCCAAAAAAGCTGGTGGCAAAGCAGCACAAAAACTAAGCGCCTAGGCCAGGCGCTGCGGCGTCGTCGTTAACGAGTGCAGGCCTGGAACTAGGCACAAAGCGGCAAAGTAGCCGGCGAGGGTCAGTCCTCGACGCCAACAATCACGTTAGAAGCCTTTATGATTGCTACGGCCTCGGAGCCAACCTTCAGGCCTAGCTCCTCAATGGCGGCGTTGGTGATGGAAGAGGAAATTACCAGGCCAGGGGCGATTTCAATCTTGACGATACCGTTAACGGCACCCTCGGTGACCTCAACAACCTTGCCGGGGAACTGGTTGCGTGCAGACAGCTTCATTTTCTCTGCTCCTTTCGGTGAAAATACGTTAATCGCACCCTATCGCCGCTTTGAGCTGCACTTAAAGCCGGAAAGAAATCGCCAAATCTGGCAATTCCAATGACGACATATAGTTAGTTATCTAAACTCGCAGCGAGGAGGATGCCATGCAGACTCGTGACCAAGACCCTGGAAAAACCAATGCGCCTGCACTTATGCGGGCTGTGCAACTAACCGGCCCTGTTGAGCCGTCCCAGATGCGGGTCAGTGAGATACCTTTACCGCAGGTCAAACCCGGTTGGGTGCGGGTTAAGGTCAAAGCTTTTGGTATCAACCAATCCGAAACAGTTTCGCGCCGAGGGCTTTCTGACCCTGACTTCACTTTTCCTCGCGTGCTGGGAATTGAAGGCGTTGGCCTAATTGACGCGGTTGCCCCTAACAGCTGCTACCAGCCAGGTCAGCAGGTGGCATTCATGATGGGAGGGCTGGGCCGTGAATATGACGGTTCCTATGCCCAATACACGTTGGTGCCCGAATCTATTTTGATTCCTTTCAAATCTGATCTGGATTGGGTAACCCTGGGTGCAATTCCAGAAATGACCCAAACGGCTTACGGCTCACTGATTGAGGCAATGCGAGCAAAGCCCGGCGATACGGTGCTGGTGCGTGGAGCGACGTCGTCGGTGGGGCTAATGGCGCTAGGGCTGGCTAACTGGCTGGGACTGAAAGCAGTGGCCACCACCCGCCGTGAAAGCTCGCGCCAGCTGCTTTTGGATGCCGGCGCCCAGGCGGTAGTTATCGACGACGGCACCATTGCCCCTAAGGTGCGTGAACTTTACCCGCAGGGGGTGGACAGTGCCCTGGAACTGGTGGGTCTTAATGTGTTGGCAGATACTTTGCGCTGCGTGCGTCGAGGAGGGATGGTTTCTTTCACTGGCTCTCTAAGTGAAGTCTGGGTGATGGATAAATTCGCGCCCTTCGAAATTTTGCCCTCCACCGTGGGATTAACTGTCTACCATGGCCACAGCCAGGATTTGCCGGCAGAAATTTTGCAGCAGGTTTACGACGCCGTCGCTTGCGGGCAGATTAAAGTGCCGCTCGGGCAGGTTTTCCATGGTTTAGAACAAGTTGGTTTAGCCCATGAAGCCATGCAATTGGGTGGGGTAAAGCGCGCCAAACCGGGCAAAAATGTAGTTGTGTTGGACTAGTTCAGCACGGTTTTACAAGTCTCGGCTAGTTTTAAGGGTTGCGTGTCACACTTAGCCCATGGAACGGACCGAACCGCTGAAGCTTCTGTTTGTTATCAACAACCTCTACACCCGTGGCAACGGCCTGTCCGCCTCTGCGCGGCGCACCATCACCCTGCTACGCGAACGCGGTCATGATGTGCGAGTGCTCAGTTCCGGCAGCGCTGAGCAGGCCCAGGCATGTAACTTCACCGCCCCGGAATTCGCCTTGCCTGCTAGGCGTTTCCCGCTGGCCGACGCCATCATCTCAGCCCAGGGTTACGCCTTCGCTAAACCCAAACGTAAGGTGATTAAGCAGGCTGTGGCCTGGGCCGACGTCGTCCACCTGGAGGAGCCCTTCGGCTTGCAGGCCCGCACTGCCCACGTCGCTAAACGCGCAGGCACGCCAGTGCTGGCCACCTACCACATCCACCCTGAAAACATCACCGCCACCATTCACTTAGACGGCCTCTGGCCGCTCAATGCACTTTTGCTGACATCTTGGCGACGGCGCATCTACGCTTTGGCGCAGGTGGTGCAGTGCCCCTCGGACTCAGTACGTCAGCGCCTGCAGCGCTGGGGGCTGGGGGACAAGCTAGTGACCATTTCCAACGGGGTGGGTCTGGCGCCGTCGAAACCAGCAGCTGGCACAAAAACTGAGTGCTGCGCACCAGACGGGCGGCAAGTCGAGACTAAGCAAACTCCCGGGGAAGCGCAGCCAGAGGGTGAGCAGATTTACCATCTGCTGGTGGTGGGACGTTTCTCGCGCGAAAAAGACCAAGCCACCATCCTCAAAGCCATGCGCCACAGCCGCTACGCCTCCCAAATCCAGTTGGTTTTCGCAGGTCGCGGGCCCACAGAAAAATCCTTGCGACGCGCAGCTAGCCGCCTAGTGCGCGACGGGGTGCTAAAACACGCCCCCAGCTTTAACTTTTTCGACGCCGCCGGGTTGGACACTCAAGCTGAGCAAGCCGACCTCTACATTCACGCCGCATTCATCGAGGTGGAAGGTCTGTCCTGCCTGGAAGTGCTGCGCCACGGGGTGGTGCCGGTAATTGCACACTCGCCACTTACGGCCACAAGCCAATTCGCTCTAGATGCCCACAGTCGCTTCAAGGCCCGCGATCCTAAAGCCTTGGCGCGCGCCATCGACTACTGGCTTAGCGATAATGACCGACGGCAAACTGAGGCACAAAAATACTTAAACGTTGGCGCGCACTATGACATTAACGATTGTGTTAGTAGACTGGAGTTGGTTTACCGCAAACTGGCCTCTGGTAAAGCCAGTTAGCGAAGTGTGTTAAGCGGCCAAAACACTGTAGGTGCTGAGTACCGTGAAGAGTATTGAGCGCCGCGAAAGTGTGGCTATGATGAAGGAGCGTGCCCGTGGGGCAAGTAGAAACAACTCAACGCGAAGAATTAAGGGACTGGCTGGGGCGGTTATCCTATATTCTGCGCAGCAGCGATCAGCTGCACCAAAAATTGGGGTATGTCAGGAAGCAGTATAAGCAGCCTGACTATTGGCAGCCTTGGAAGTTAGCCCAATTTTTGGCTAACACCATTAAATACTCTGGGTTTGCATTATTGCTGCTTTTTGCTGTGGTTTTAATCTCACTATTTATAGCTGATAGCAAACAGTCTGGCGCCGCTAAATCACTTGTAAATGTTGCTGTTCTAATAATTTTAATCTTGCTTTATTACGGGGTGTATAAGCTCACGTATTTTGTGACAGAGCGAGTATTGGTTAAAAAATTAAGCTCTGAAGCTCTAGAGCGACAAGAGCGGATGCGTATTCGCGGTAAAGAACGCTTGGTTCTGCCGATGGCGGTGGGGCACCTGGTGCCGTTCTTGCTGCTCTGGCTGATGATGGCGGGAGCCTCGACTAATGGGCCCACCGTGGCTAACGAAACGCTGATGCTGGCTATCGGGCTTTTTGTAAACCTGCTGGTTGGGGCGGTAGCTAGTGTGGTAACGTTGCTGGTGCACAACCACAAGGTTGAGGCTCATAACATGGCTGAAACTGCTGGCGCTGAGGCTAGAAACATCCATAACCAGCGCGTTTATGACAGCGAAAAAGAGCTGGTGGATGAGATTAACGCTCTAGTTGGGGAATTTACAGACACCTACCTGGGTAATTTCCCTGCCGCTTACTTAAGGCCCGGAGTGGTTGACTACATGTGGCAGCTAGTCACCAACCATCGTGCCTCTACGCTTCAAGAAGCAATCAACGTTTATGAAGCTGACGCACGTCAGCAGCAGCTGGCAGATCAGCAGCGCGCGATCCTCGATCGCCAAAATCAGATTCTTGCGCAGCAACAGTACGCAAACACTGTGCTAGTAACAAACATGATCATGAACCACTAAAAAAGGCTAGAAAAGCTAAGGTTCGTGTTGCGCACGGCGTTTAGGTTCCGACGCCGCTAGTTAAGTCTTGTTTCAGGCCCGCGCCTGGAGCTTGAATGCCAGGTCTAACCGCGCTGGCAGGGGCTGGTTACGCCGCTCTGCCAGTGGTAGATTATGGCGTCAGTCACTGTGAAAGTGTTGATTATAGGAAAGGAATTTGGGCATGGGGGAGTCTGAGCAGCTAACTCAGCGCGAGGAGCTCAAAAACTGGTTGGGGCGCTTGTCCTATATCTTGCATCGTAGCGATGAGCTACACGAGAACCTCAATAGCATTCGCGAGCAATATCGTTACGCCGACTATTTGCAGATCTGGAAGCGACCCCAATTTTTTGCCAATACGGCCCGCTGTGTTTCGTGGGTGTTCCTGGTACTCCTTGTGGTACTTTTTATTGCGGTTGCCAATGGAAGTCTTCTAGCGGCTATGTATATGCTTTTCACAATCGGGCCATGGACTATTGGTTTCTACATTGGCCTGCAAAAGCTTTTCCATCATGCATTCAGGAGAATCTTGGTAGCTAAACATGATGGCTCCACTAAGGGTGTCAAAGACTACTCGCGCTTGAAAGCTTGCGAAAAGGAACACTTTGTTTCGCTGGCAATTGTCTCGCACCTGGTGCCATTCTTGCTGGCCTGGACGCTGCTCGGTTTGTTAATTTTCCTCGGGTCCAAAAACCCCACGACGCCCATGTTGATTACGGTACTGTTGTTTCTACTTGGCAACCTGGTTTTAGGTGTGCTGATCAGTGCCATTATGCTCGTGGTGCATAATGCAAAAGTTAAGCGCCACAATGCCAGCGAAGATGCGGCCACTAACTCTCGCGAAGCCCATAATGAGCAGGTTCACGAGCGTGAAAAAGCGGTAGTAGATGAGATTAACTCGCTAGTAGGTGAGTATCGGGATAACTACCAAGGTAAATTCCCGGCAGCCTATTTGCTGGCAAATGCTGTGGCCTACATGTGGCAGTTAGTTGATAACTATCGCGCTTCCACATTGCAAGAAGCGGTTAATGTTTATGAAGGCGACATGCATCGCCAACGCATTGAAAGCCAGAACCGAGCCATGCTTAACAACCAGCTACGCATGCTTAACAACCAAGAACGCATTATTGCTGAACAGCGATACACCCGCTGGGCAGTAACCAGTGAAATTGCGCGTAACCGACGCGCTTAGCTAAAAGACAACCGCAAGCTTAGTCTGCTGAGCTAGAGCGAAAGGTAAAATCACCCTATGCATCAACTAGATCCTGACGCAGCTAATCCAGTCTTGTTACAGGCTTTTGCCTGGGACTTAAACGCTGATGCCAGTCACTGGCGCCTGCTAGCTGACAATGCGCAGCTACTGGCAGACTCCGGGGTTACTGCAGCCTGGCTGCCGCCCGCCTATAAAGGACACACCGGCATAGAAGACGTCGGCTATGGGGTCTATGACCTCTATGACCTGGGCGAATTTGATCAAAAAGGCTCCATCCCCACCAAGTACGGCACTAAGGATGAGTACCTGGCCGCCGTCGACTCCCTGCACAGCGCCGGCATCTCAGTGGTGGCAGACATCGTACTTAACCACCGCATGGGCGCAGATGAGCTAGAGAACGTAAAAGCCATGCAGGTGGACCCCTATGACCGGCGTCGGATCATTGGCGGGCCTGAAGACATTCGGGTATGGACCCGCTTCACCTTCCCCGGGCGCAATGGCAAATACTCTGACTTCATCTGGGATCACACCTGTTTTAAGGCTGTGGACTGGGATGATGCACGCCAGCAAACCGGCCTGTGGCTCTTTGAAGGCAAGTCCTGGAGCCAGAACGTTGATGACGAGCTGGGTAACTACGACTACCTAATGGGATGCGACGTGCACGTATCTGACCCTAAGGTGCATGAAGAGCTTGACACCTGGGGGCGCTGGTATGTGCAAACCACCGGCATTGACGGCCTGCGCCTAGATGCGCTTAAGCACGTGGGCGCTGACTTCTTCGCGCTATGGCTACCCAAGCTGCGCCAGCGGACCGGCAAGGCGCTGCCGGCGGTAGGGGAGTACTGGTCGCGGGATGTGAACGTGCTGCGTTCATACCTGGCTACTGTGCCCTACATGAGTCTTTTCGATGTGCCTTTGCACTTTAAACTATTTTATGCATCCTGCTCTAATGGTGAAGTTGATTTGGGTGCATTGTTTAATGACACTTTGGTGGCGGCGGATCCTGAGCGTGCGGTTACCTTCGTGGAAAACCATGACACTCAGCCGGGCCAGTCGCTAGAGTCGCCGGTGCAGGCTTGGTTTAAACCCTCCGCTTACGCGCTGATTTTGCTGCGTGAACAGGGGATGCCTTGCGTGTTCTGGGGCGATCTGTTTGGCACTCCCGAAACGGGGGACCTGGCTGCGGTTACTGAGCTGCCGGTTTTGATGAATATCCGCCACTTCTTGGCGTACGGTCCCCAGCACGACTACTTCGACGACGCCGACGTGGTGGGCTTTACCCGTGAAGGTGACGACTACCGTCCTGCTTCTGGTGTGGCCGTGCTGTTCTCAGATCGCCGGGCCGGCACCAAGCGCATGTATGTAGGCCGGGCGCACGCCGGCTCCTACTGGACGTGCATGATTGGCGAGCAAGACACTGTCCAGGTGGATGAGGAAGGTTGGGCTACTTTCCCGGTCAGTGACGGGGGCCTGAGTGTTTATGTGCCCTCCGTGGCCCGTGAGCTGCTCGATTACGGCCAGGATAAGCTCACTCGCCCGCGTAATTAAGTGCCGACGGCGCAGTGCTGACGTCGCAGTGTTGACGACGCAGTGTTGACGACGCAGTGCGACGCCGCCTCTCGGTTAGGCTCTACGCCGCCCCTTCTGTTGTGGGCTCAACGCTGTAAGCTCCCGTTGGCTTTCGTGGCCAGCGGGAGCTAGCTAGCCCAGTAACTTAGATCCTGACGTGCCCCGGAATCTAAAAAATCTGCAAGCAGCTCGTTGACCTGATCAAACTCGATCAAGAAGCCGTCATGTCCGTGAGCAGAGTGAATTAGGGCGTAGCTGGCGTTAGGGATCAGACCAGCCATGCGCTTGACCTGGGCGGGGAAGAAAAGACGGTCACTGTCTACCGCGATACACAGCGTTTTAGCGGTAACCGTGCGCAGCGCAGAACGCAGCCCGCCGCGTTCACGCCCCACATTGTGGCTGATCATGGTGCGACACAGGGCCACATAAGAGCCTGCATCAAAACGACGCACCAGCTTTTCGCCGTGATAATCCAGGTAAGACTCCACCGCCAGGCGTCCACCGGTTAGCGGATCCTCAGCGTTTTGCGGCAGGCGCCCAAAACGCTCATCGAGCTCATTGGGACAACGGTAGGTGGTGTGGGCGATCTGACGGGCTAGTGCCAGCCCCGCTACCGGGCCGACGGCGTCGTCGTAATAATCCCCGCCATTCCAGTGCGGATCAAGCTGCACCGCACGAATCTGAGTGTGAGCCCAAGCTGCCTGCTCAGCGGTAGTTTGGGCGCCTGAAGCAACCATCACCAGGCGCTCCACACGCCTCGGATACATGGTGGCCCACTCGATAGCGCGGTGACCGCCCAGCGAGGCCCCCACAACCGTGTTCCAGCGCTCAATCCCCAACAGATCCGCCAGGCGAGCCTCAGCGCGCACCTGATCGCGGGTGGAAATCACCGGGAAACGCGAGCCGTAAGGGGTGCCGTCCTGAGCAATAGAAGCCGGGCCGGTAGAGCCCTGACAGCCACCCAGCACGTTAATGGCAACCACAAAGTAGCGCTTAGTGTCGATAGCCAAATCCGGGCCCACCACCTGCGACCACCAACCGGCAGTAGGCTGACCAGGCTCAGTCTTGCCAATAACATGGGCGTCGCCGGTGAGGGCATGCTCAATCAAAATGGCATTGGAGCGGTCTTCGTTAAGCTCGCCCCAAGTCTCATAAGCGAGCGTAATTGCCGGCAAAATAGAGTCATTTTCGAGGCGCAAATCGCCCACATTAGCGAAGATACGACAAGCACGTGGGTCGGTGATTTTCCAAGCGCCGGATACGGGGGCAGGCGGAAGCTGACGGTTGTGTTTCATGGGAATGCCTTCTAAATCTGGGCGCGCAGAGGCGCAAAATTACAGATGCGATCACGCTCGCCAAGGCACGCAGATGTGGCTCAGCGAGCGTTCGGCATTCGTCCCATGAGGGGTAGCAGAGGTAGGACGGCGAAACGAAGAGTAGGTAGCACAAAGCCAGGGCACATCAGCGCCCGGGTTGAGCTAGCTACTTGCGTCACAGTTATCTCCAATTACGTCCAATACCGCGTTAATTGTCTTAAGCATAACGCGAGTACGTCAAGGATGTAAGCTCACAAAGTCTGGAGGATCACTCTAGCGGCTAGCTGGCGAGTCTGTGGAGGTGGTGCCAGCAGTGGCTGAGGCAGTCTTGCGTTTGAGCAAGATGGCAACTAATGCCGCCGTAGCAAGTAGCGCAGCGCTGATGCGGACAATATTAGCCATGCTAAGGCCCTGGTTGACGGTACTTGAAGTTGCTGAGCTAGCTGCTACCGGGGTTAGTGTGGGCGCAGGCGTGAAATCTATTGAGGTAGGCGTCGCAGTTGCTTTAGGAAAATACTTGGCTGCGGATTCATCTAACTCTACGGTTCCACGTACTATTCCGTAAGGCATGGTGGCCATCATGGTATAACTGACAGAGTTGTCGTATACAGTTCGTCTTCTGAAATAATCATCTTCACTTATATTATCCCTTGGTAAACCAAAAGTAACAATAGACCTAAGCGGTATTTTTACGTTCATTGTTTTTGTGTAAGGGGTAAACTCAGGGTAATACTTCTTTATGAATTTTGAATAGTAAGAATTTGGCTCTTCTAGATGTAGTGAATATAGATTATTGCCTAAAGGGGTTAATTTAAATATTGGAGACTCATTTGGTTTAAAAGTGGTGGTGATTGTGCAGGTGCTTGTGTCGTATGTGCTGCTGTGCGAGTATTTTGCCTGGTAGTCACTAACTCGCTGAACGCATTTATCTTTGAGGTTATTATTGATTTTAATTGAGAGAGTTACTTCAGTGTAACCAGTAGGGAGTAGGGTGTAGGTAAAATCTGGGTATTCTAAATAATCTATGGATGCAGTATGTTCATGTGCGGCCGTGGCTGGTGCTAAGACTGTACCTAATCCTAGTAGTGCTAGTGTCATGAGTGTACTAAATAAGCGGCGCATGAGTATCCTCGGTGAATATAGAAAACTCGGCTATAGCAGCAGTATAGCTGCTATAGCCGAGTGTTAGTTGGCTGCGGAGATGTCACCAGTCAAAGAAGCTATTATCGTTGTCGCAACTGCTGTCGCTGCCACTATCGTAACTATTGTCATCGCTATAGTTGTAGTCGCCGCTGTCGCAGTCGTAACTATTATCGTCGTTGCTGTCGTAGCTGGTATTGTCGTCGCTAATGTCGTAATAGTTGCTAACGCCGTCACTTCCAGATAGCCAGTTCATGGGTGATGCATTAAACCTAGGCTGAGGTTTACCAACTGTAGCTTTTGGCTTTTGAGTCGCCGCGATCATGCCAAGCATGCCTATTCCTGCTATGACTAAAATAATTACGGCAAGAGGTATAAACCTAGAATCCATGTCTTGCTGTTCCTGGCTATAGCCGGAATTATCGTAAGACTGGCTACTATAACTATTATCGCTGTTCGAATCGTCGTAAGACGGATCTTCGTAGGTGTCATTGTTAGGATCATCGTAGGAGTGATCGCTGTCGTAATTGTTGTAATAGCGGTTGTAGTAATTAGAACTTCCTGAACGAGAGTTAGAACGCCCCAACCAAGAGTTACGTCGTGAAGAAGAGCCAGAACCGCTGGAATTAGAGCCCCCAGAACTTGAACGACGCGAGGAAGAGCCAGAACCGCTGGAACTTGAACGACGCGAAGAAGAGCCAGAGGAACTGCGCCCGCTTGAACCTCCGCTGTTGCCTCCACGACCTGTCGGGGCCGCATTACGCCCCGTTGTGGCTGCGCCAGAAGTTGACTGGCTGCCGCTCACTGAGCTGCTTGAGATTGGGGTAATAGAACTGCGAGCAACGCTGGCGCTAGCACTAGGAACACACAGGCACACAGCTGCGGCACTGGCTAAAGCTAGTAAAGCATGTTTGCGAAGGTGCGTATTTAATTTAGTGGCAGAAAGGGGTGAAAACACGCTCACGGTTATTCCTGAGGTAGTGCTGATGTAGTTACAACTAGTTCCTAATCAGAATAACCGTTGCTCTAGAGGTGGGCATCGGGGAATTATCCCCGCCGCAACAGTTTCAGTTGCCTAACGAGGGAATACAAAGATAACCCAGCTAAGACAAAAAGTGCGATTTTCAGGTTCTTGTCTTTTTTGTAGTCATCGTCATCAGAGTAGCTGCTGTAACTAGAGCCTACGTGGCCTGAGCTAGAGTGTCGTCGCCCAGAGTTGTGGTGCGAAGAACCCGATCTGGAGTGCCCTGAGCTGTGCCCGCCACTGTGCCCACCGCCATGGCCACCGCCATGGCCACCTCGTGTAGGGACCCTGTTATGACCAATAGCTATGCTCACAACAGAAGTTGATTGGCTGCCACTTACTAAGGTACGTGAGCTAACGGCTGTGCACGCAACGCTGGCGCCGGCGCTGGGAACGCACAGAGATGCGGCTGCGACAGTAACCAAAGCCAGCAACACGTGCTTGCTATGTTGTGTATTTAATTTGGTCGCAAACATGGGTGAAAGCGCACTCACGGTTATTCCTGAAGTAGTACTGATGTAGTTAAAACTAGTTCCTAATCAGAATAACCGTCGCTCTAGAGGTGGGCATTGGGGAATTATCCCCGCTGCCACACCTAACTCACCGCCATGGCCACGCGTGGGGACTCTGTTGCGACCAATAGCTGTGGTTGTAACAGAAGTTGATTGGCTGCCGCTTACTGAGCTGCTTGAGATTGGGGTAATAGAACTGCGTACAGCACTGGCGCCAGCACTAGGAATACACAGAGATGTGGCTGCGACAGTGACCAAAGCCAGCAAAGCGTGTTTGCGAAATTGCATATTTAAATTATCTGTAGATATTTTCGCTCGAAAAATTATGGCAAGGCTTCGCTCACGCCTTTAGCTACGGCACCCAATACTGTTAAACCTACTAATACAGCTAATATGATTAAAGCCGTGCGCTTTGAAAATTCGATTCCTAGTCCCTCGCTGTCGTCATAGCGGTGGTAATTGTAGTAGTCGTCGTAGTCGTCATAGTAATAGTTGTTATAGTAATTGTTGCCGTAGCGGTTGTAGTAATTAGAACTGCCTGAGCGCGAGTTTGAATAACCCTGCGAGTTGGAATTACCTGAATAAGAATCAGAGTAACCCTGAGATCCTGAGTTGCTTGAGTAAGGATCGGAATAGCCGCGTGAGTTGGAGCTGCCAGAGTTGGACCCTGAGTAGCCCCGAGAATTTGAGTTGCCGGAGTAGCCTTGTGAACTGGAGTTACCGGAGTGCCCCTGTGAACTGGAGCTGCCAGAGTTGGACCCTGAATATCCACGCGAGTTGGAATTTCCAGAGTAACTACGGGAGTTAGAACCCCCGGAGTTTGAGCTACCTGAGCGCGAGCCGCTAGAGCGAGAGCTGGAACGCCCAGAACTGGAACTGCGACGTGAAGACCCTGAACTGGAACTTTTTGAGCTGTGACGTGAAGAACTTCTGGAGCTAGAGCGTCCGGAACTTGAACTTCCAGAGCGCGAGCCGCTAGAGCGAGAGCTGGAACGCCCAGAACTGGAACTGCGACGTGAAGAAGAACTAGAGGAACTGCGCCCGCTTGAACCTCCACTGCTGCCCCCACGGCGTGCCGGAGCCACGCTACGGCCAATTGCTGTGGTTAAGCTAGAACTTGACTGGCTACTGCTTACTGAGCCGCTTGAAATTGAGCTGACAGCAGTGCGTACAACGCTGGCACCGGCGCTAGGCACACACAGGCACACGGCTGCAGCAGTGGCCAAAGCTAGCAAAGCGTGTTTGCGAAGCGGCTTATTTAATTTAGCTGCAGATATGGGCAAAAATGTGCTCACGGCTATTCCTGAGGTAGTAGTGATTTAGTTAGAGGTCGCGCCTGACCAGATAGCCAGGCTCAACCTAACTGTCAGTGGCTACGCGCGCGGCGGGTAATTTGGGTAACCAGGCGACGGCATAACCGTTTTGGTTGCCTTGTTTTTACGCGCAATAAGAACCGCGCACAACACTGCAGCAATTACCCCAATCGCAACAACGGCTATCAACACATACATGACAGTGTTGTCTTTAGTGGAAGAAGTAGACTGCACCGCGCTAGTAGTGAGTGTTGGTGTAGCAGACTCAGTTGTAGCATAGCTGCTTGCGCTAGGGGTAGGTGTTGGGGAGTCACCCCCATATACGCGGAAGTAGGTGGCGGCGCTAGCGTCTAGTTTTACGGTTCCCGAAGTCTCCACATTAGGGGTAGAGATAGCCCAGTCATATTCGATGAAGGTGTTGTTAAGGATTGGGCGCGTATAGTCATAGGTTTTGGTGTCTAGACTAGAACCTTGCGGCAGGCTTAGCGTCACATATTTAGTGGTAAGCGTGTAGTCTGGGAAATACTTTTTAGCAGTTTCCAGATACTGCACATCTAGGCTCTTAAAAGACAAAGAGTACTTATCGTCACCCAGCGGAGTTAACTTAATTGCTTGCGAGTCGCTGGGCAAAATTTCCCGGGTGATGGTGCAGAAAGTCTGGTCTTGCTCCTGGCCATACTCAACTTGGAAAAGACTTGCAGTGTTAGTTTTAGTGCAGTTTTCTTTGGTTACACCAGAGCCGATCACCTGCACACCTTCTAGGGTGTAACCGTCAGGGAACAGCTTGTAAACGTAGGCGACGGTTAGCTCCGTATCTGCTGCAGATGTGGCCGGCATCAAAGCTGCACATGTGCCTAATAAGCTAAGCGCTATCAGCGCATTGAGTATACGACGCATCATTGCTCATCCTCATTGAGTTACTGCAAACAACTGTGAGTGCAGTATATTTTATTAACGGCACAGGGCTAGCGGGTATTAAGTCTCAAATACTCCGCCAGCCCTGCTAGAACACTTTACTTAGTGTTCCAACCATAATCCTTGGGATCATAGTTTTGCCAACCATTATTCTGGTTGTAGTTATTGTTTTGGCCGTAACCATTTTGTGAGTAGCCGTTTTCATTGTAACTACCCGCGTTATAGCCATCTTGGCCGTAGTTACCTTGACTGTAACCACTCTGGTCGTAGCCACTAGAGGCGTAACCGTTTTGACCATCGTAACTGCCGGCGTCGTAGTTACTGGTGCCATAGTTACCGCCACCATAGCTGCTCTGCCCATAGCTACCAGCACCGTATCCGCCCTGATCGTAACCGGTTTGTCCGTAACCAGTCTGGCCGTAGTTACCCGCAGAGTAATTTCCGTCAGAGTAGCCTCCCGCCGAATACCCTCCCGCCGAGTAGCCTCCGGGAGAGTAACCTCCTGCAGAATATCCACCCGCGTTATAGCCGCCATCAGGCGAATAACCATTAGGGTCATAGCCGCTCGGTCCGTTGCCGTAAGGAGCGTATTGGTCCTGCGCATAGGCGTTTTGGCGAGCACGCCAGATAAATACAAAGACGAAAATGAGCACCACTGCCAATAATGCAAACATGATCATGGCTGTGCGATCAGTCATGGTCGAGTTTGAGCTTCGGGATCCGTGGTAGTAGTGGTAACGCGTGCGATAGCCTGAACGATAGCTTGAACGCCTGCGAGAAGAGCGGCTTCTGCTGCCTCGGCCCCTGCCGCCGCCACGACGGGCCTGAATGTTGGAACGCCCGGTTGAATTATCGACGCGTTCGCCTACCCCAGTAGAGAGCTCAGTCTCCCCAGTAGAGATCCCAGCCTCGCTCAACCCGTTAGCGGCTAGCTGGCTAGAGACTAAAGAGACTAACTGGGTTGAGCTGACTGCGACACTTGAGGCATCAGCGAAAGTATGCGCGGCAGCTGCGTCTGCGCTTGGAACGCACAGACACGCGGCCGCAGCTACAGACAGTGCTAACAGCGCTTGTTTACGTAGCGGCTTGCGGCTTTTAGCTGCAGCTGCGCGCGCATTCATATTCACTGTGAATCCTGGTTTTAGTTGTTCTGGTTGAAACTCGGGTACTGGCGAGTGGGAGCCAGGCCCTCGTCTTGTCCCAGGCGGATAGTGGGGTAGTAGTCCTCAGCGTCGCCACCAGCTGCCGGCGCGGCGTCGTAATCCTGCGGCTGAGCGGGGGTTACCTGCGGGGGCAGGACGACGTCGTCACCAGCTGAGCTGGAAGGAAGCGGCTGGGCGGGGGTTGCGGGCTGAGCCGGGGTTGCGGGCTGGCCAGCAAAGGGGCTGCCGGCCGCAGCGGACTGAGCTGAGGGAGCTGCCGCGTATCCCGCTGACGGAGCTGACGGGTTCGGGGACTGATAGCCGCCCTGGGCAGCGCCGTTTTGGGTGGGGCCACCCTGAGCAGCACCGGGGCCACCCTGGTAACCGCCTTGCGGGTAGCTAGGGGCTGCAGGAGCGCTAGGAGCTACCGGAGCAGAGCTGCCGGCCGGAGCGTTAGGACCACCATAGTTAGGGCCGCCAGCAGGACCGTTAGGGGCGCCATAGTTGGGGCCACTTACCGGACCATTGGGTCCGCCTACAGGGCCGTTGGGGCTGCCGTAGTTGGGGCCACCAGTACCCATGCCACCAGCGGGGGCGCCGGGGCCAGCGGGGCCAGAGGGACCACCAAAGTTATTGGGACCATAGCCGGGGCCAGCAGGGCCACTGGGGCCAGCCGGGCCGCCAAATCCAGGGCCGTTAGGGCCAAAGCCGGTGCCGGGAGCGCCCGGGTAGGGGCCGAAGTTAGCCTGATCGTTCTTCTTGCCGTTCTTCTTGACCACCAACACAGTGGCGATGACGCCGATAACCGCAATCACGGCCACAACAGCAGCAACGATGTAAAGCGTGGTGTTGTCGTCGTCGTCAGAGCTGGAGCTAGAGCTGCTGGAGGTCTGCGCAGTTGAGGTGGCGCTAGGCGCAGGAGTGGCACCTTTCTGGTCGCTGGTAGGCGAGTCGCTGGGGGCGGGGGAAGTAGTGGAGTTGTTAGAACCGCCAGAGCCGCCGGAGTTGCCGTTCAGATCGCCGATACCAAGGTCGCCGTTGCTGCTTGAGCCGCCGCCACCGTTGGAGCCGCCGCCACTAGAACCGTTGAAGTTGACGGTACCTGAAGCTTCAGGAGTAGAAGTGCCTGTGTCCCAGGCGTAGATATCAGAGCTAGAGGCATTCGCTTTTTCAGCTCCATCAGCAGTAACGCTTGAGCCCTTGGGAACCCCGAGCAGGGTTCCCGTTAGCTTGATATCCAAGCCGCTTTTGCCTTTTACGATGGAGTTAAGAAGGTATGAATAGCCCTTAAACGTAAAGTCATAAGAGCTAGAAGTCTTATTGGTGACAGTGACCCCTAGAGGCGGCAAAGTAGAACTGTAGGTCTTGTAAATTAAGCACGTAGAGCCTGAGGATTTGGACGAAAAGTTCGCTTGGTAGTCGCCGCTAGCCTGGCAATCAGATTTACTCAATGACCCAGTCTCATCGTAGACTATTATGCCCTGGTTGATGCTTCCCTGCTTGTCCATTATGGTCACGGCATAGCCCTCATAACGGTCTGCCGCAGTTGCTGCAGGGGCAAGTAAGCAGGCAAGTATGAGTGCCAATACTCCTGTTAATGCTGACAATCTTGCGCGCATCTGTGTGTCCTCTTCTGTATGCCGCAGGTGCGGCTAGTAAAGCTGGGCTCGGTCTTATAGATCTCTATATAGATCGGGCCCAGCTCTATCCTAGTGTCGTAGGGCTAAAAATATCTTGAGTTTTCTTGGGGGATAACTCCCCTTAGTGGTTTGCGCCGGTCCCGTTACCAGGCCCGTAAGGTGCCGACGGCGGCTGGTTTCCGGGGTTGTAAGGGGCCTGGTTGCTTGGCGCTGAGGGGGCCGACGGCGGCTGGTAAGGCTGCTGCTGGCCTGAGTAGGGCTGGGGCCTGTAACCGCCTGGATAACCGCCCTGGGGTGCGCCAAAACCTGCGCCCCGAGGGCCTGGGCCAGTGCTGGGAGCGCCCGGGCTGGTTGAACCAAAGCCTGCGCCAGGACCACCGGGGTAAGCCCCCGGGTAAGGGCCGGGGTAAGTGGGGCCAGTAGGCTTCTTCTTCTTGTTTACAAGCACAATTGCAGTGATTGCGCCGGCTGCGAGTACCACTACAGCAACGCCGATCCCAATGTACAAGCCAGTGTTGGAATCTGATGATTCGTTGCTAGCCAACGCGGTGGCGGTGGCACTAGGAGTAGCCGATTCGCTGGTTGGGCTAGGGGTGGCTGATTCAGTGGTGGGTGTGGGCGTAGGCGTGGGCGATTCGCTTGTAGAAGGATCGCTACCTCCAGTGATGTATTGTGCTGCAGAAGCATCTAAGGTAGTGGTTCCTTTGACAGAAATATAAGTGCTGTCGTCATCCCACCTATAGATATCGTATTTATCGTTACTGTCGTTTGTTGCCTTTTCCACCCCGGATGAGAAGTTGGTACCTTTAGGCATGGCAAAGGTCATGCTTGTAAAGTTTAGGGTGTAGTCAGAAAACAGGTTCTTAGCTTCTGACTTAAGCGAGTAAAAAGAAAGTGCGCTAAACCTAAAGGAGTACTTGTTATCTCCTAGGGGAGTTAACCTAATTGATAGCGCCCTATAAAGTCTTTCTGGCTTATATTCGTAGCCAAGCGTGCAAGTACCATCTTTTTCATCATAAACTGGCTGATATGTTGAGGACTTACAGTCCTCAGCGCTGACGCCTGCAACAGAGACTACCTCTAGGAATGTGCCGTCTGATTTCAGGCCGGCTACATATTCTGCTTCTAGCTCTTGGGCGGCGGCAGTGGGTGCAATCGCGCCTGTGACGGCCAGTGTTAAGAGTGCCATTAATGCTGTCAGTTTGCGACGCATAATGTTCCCTCCTCGGATGATTGATTATTTAGAGCATAGCGCATGGGGAGCCTAACTTTTTACGCCTGTGGATAGTTTGGGCCTGATCCGTAAGGCGGCTGACCCTGGCCAGGCTGATACGGTGGCTGAGGTGTCCCAGTTCCATTCTGGTACTGGCTACCAGCAGCTTGCTTGGCGCCCGGGTATGCGGGAGAGTTAAATGCTCCAGGAGCAGCGGTGCCTGGCATGCTGGAAACCATTGGGACGCCCATGCCTGCAGCGCCTGAGCTGGGGTAGGAGCCGTAGTTGGGGGCGCTAGCCTGCTTTTTCTTGTTAATAATTACGACGGCGGCAATTGCGATCGCTGCAATTACTACTGCCGCAATGGTGATACCTACATACAAGCCAGTGTTGGAACCTGAATCATTAGCCGGGGCTGTGGCGCTAGTGCTCTGAGTGGGCATAGCTGAAGTGGCAGTGGTGGGGGTTGAAGATTCTGTTGTTGTGCTGGGAGTAGGCGTGGGTGAGGGAGTGCCAGCCGCTAAGTAGCCTGCCACAGAAGCATCGAGGGTGGTGGTGCCCGTTACTGACATTAACGGACTGTATTCGGTCCAGCGATAGGCGTCAGTATCGGTGTTGTCTAATTTTGTGGCATTACCTTTACCGTTGGTGATAACACTACCTACAGGTAGAGATAAAGTGATCTTGGTGATCTTGATGGTATCGCCTCGATACATATCGTGGGCAAGTGCCTCGTAGTCGCTGACAGAAAGAGTGCTGAACTCAAAGGAATAGCTGGTGCCGCCATTTGAGGTCAGCTTAAGTGTAAAAGCTTTGGTGATCCGCTCGCCTTTAAAAGACAGTCCAAGCAAACAAGCGTTACGTTTAGCGTCATAAACAGGCTTGTATTTCGTGGATTGGCAGCTTTCTTCAGTTACTCCCATAACGGCAATGAATTCCGTGATTGTGCCGTCGCTAGAAAGCTGGGTTACATATGATCCCTCGTATTCCTGTGCGGTGGCGGTAGGTGCGATCATACCGGCGCCTGCCAGCATTAAAAGCGCCATTAAAGCTGTCAATTTACGACGCATGTTATTTCCTTCCCTGGTAGTGACTATTTTGTTGTCTAGGTACCGATATTTAGCTGCCTGGATAATTAGGGCCACTGCTGTATGGCGGCCGCTCTCGACTTGTAGGAGCTTGCCCGTTATGGGGTGAGCTGGGATAGGGGTGTGGAGTATTAGGTCCACCAGGGGAAGAAAATTGAGGTTTAGCTGGCTTTTTACGTTTCTTGGAAAGCAAAACAGTTGCCATGATCCCAATCGTGGCAACTAGACCGCCAACAATTATGGCAAGCAAGAGACTGTTGTCGGTTTGCTTAGAGCTTTTCTTAACACTTAGTGCGGTAGGAACAGCTGAAACTGGGGGAGAAGACGAAGCCTTATCAGAGCGCTTGGTCAGGCCCGTGGTGGTCTCGGCGGTAGCAGATGGGGTGCTTTGTGGGCTTACGCCAGAGTTGATCGTAGGGGCACCATCTGCTGAGGCAGCCAGTTCCATAGTTCCTGTTACGCTAGCTGCACCGGTTTCAGTAGTGCTCCCGTTCCAAGTGTAGTAAGCATATTTATTATCTTTGCTTTCCACTGGGGAAAGTGTTTTAGTGGTGACTTTTGCCCTTACTGGGATGGCGAGCACAGTCTTAGTGACGTTAAGATCATTGACATTTATCTCAAGGCCAGCTGCGATTTTAACGCGCATGGCAACTGAGTTTGGTATAAACATAAAATTGATATTATTTTTTGAACCATTGGGGGTTCTTAATAGGGCTGCAAGGTATTCGTTCTCGTCATAGTACTGATAGAACATGCATTCACTTTTGCTGCCTGATTGGCTGAAATCAGCAGTGTAATCATCAATATCGTCGCAATTGGAGTCATTAATAGTGCCGTCAGTACTACTAAGAGATATTGCTTCGTAGGCAGTGCCGTCTTTTTCAAGAATATAGATAAGCTTGGCAGTGATGCTACCTGCAGCGACAGCACTAGGCGCGCATATGGATCCAGCCATTAATGTGATAAAAGCTAGCGTGGTTGCGAGCGCACGTTTCACTACCTCTCCTTAAGTGTGTCGCCTAGGTTAGCTGTCTTAACCGTATCAGGCTGGTGGCCAGGCTTCCTAGGTTTGTCGGTTCTGGGCAGTGGGGTAGCCCGCTTTGGGCCGGTTGCCTGTGTAGCTGGTTTTCTCTTTGAATGATTGCAATTGGCCTTGGTTATTGGCCACCCTGGTTCTGCTGCATAGCAGATGGTGAACTTGGGTGAGGCTGTGGCTCTGATGTTTGCGGGATTGAGTGGCTAGCTTGCTGTGGCTGTGGACCTGAATGGGGTTGTCCGTTATAAACCCTGGTAGAGGCTGCAAAGTAGACAGTGGGACTTGGCTCTCTGCGCTTTTGTACGAGCAGAACAGTGGTTACTACACTGGTCAGGGCTACTACCGAAACCACACCCAGTACCACGTAAAGCGCAGTATTGGAATCGCTGGACTTGTGGCTGACAGCTAGCACAGTAGTGTTATTGCCAGATGGCTTATCGTTGCTGACCCCGGTATCTCCCGGGGCTGGGGCGATAGATGGAGTGATGGTAGTGCTAGAAAACGGTATGGTTCCTTTCAGTTCTGCAGTTGAATCAACAGCTGTGTTACCGTTCCAGGTGTAGTAGATGTTTTTGCTACCCTTGGCTACCTTTGGGGATAGTGTTTCTCTGGTGACAGTGGCATTTAAGGGCAGCGCAGCCACCGTATAAACCACATTCAGGTCATTAGTTTTCTTCAGCCCCAGAGCATCTGCAACTTCGATTCGCATAGAAACTGAAAGGCTCATGAAGTTAAATTCAAGCTTGTCATCTACACGGTGTGTAGACCAGGCGGGGCCATTCTCATCTCTATCATAGTGTTTACGGAAAACGCATTCGTTTTTACCATCTGACTGATTAAATTCCGCAGTGTACGTTTTGGTGTTTTTGCAGTTGGAAGAGTTTATGGTGTTATCTTTACTGTAGACGGCAGTTACTTCCTCGCTACTGCCATCGTAGTTGAGTATGAACAATAATGTGGTTTCAATATTTCCGGAAGCCGTGGCGGTGGGAGTGACAAGAGCTGTGGCAGCCAATGTGATAAAAGCTAGCGCGGTTGCTAATGCGTGTTTCACGACTTCCTCCTTGAATGTGTTGCAAATACTAGGGGTGTTGGCCAGCCATTAAAATGGCTGGCCAACACTTTAGCCCTGGCAAGGGTCAGTTACGGTTTTGCGGGTAGTTTGGGTTAGCGCCATAAGGTGGCTGTCCCGGTCGCGGCTGATTCGCTTGAGGCTGCTGTGGGCCGGGATAGCCCTGTTGTTGGGCGCCTGGGTAACCCTGTGGCTGCTGTGGTCCCCGATAGCCTTGCTGAGCCTGTGGACCGGGGTAAGGACCGTTATAAGGCATAGTCGGAGAAACTGGTGGGTAGAACCCGGGGGCAGGGGCAGAGCTCTTACGCTTCTTTACCAGTACAACAGTAACTACAACACCAATTAAAGCAGCTGCAGCTGCAATGCCTAGCACTACATATAGCGTGGTATTGGAGTCGTTAGAGTTGTGTTTTGCGGCTAATGCGGTAGCGGTAGCGCTGGGGGTATCTGAAGGAGTAGCAGTGAAAACCGGGGCAGGTGTATTGGTGGAACTGCTAGTCGGGCTGCTAGTAGGATCGCTAGTCGGGCTGCTGGTGGCATCAGAAAGCGGCAAAGTGCCTTTTATGCTTGCCGCTGGGTTAGTGGCATCAGGGCCTTCCCAGGTGTAGTAAACAAATTTGTCAGTCTTATCTACAGTTGGTGACAGATTCTGACCAGTAACGGTTGCGTTCAGGGGTACTGCCGCCCCGCTAGAAATAACGTTTAGGTCGCTATAGTAGATACCGAAAGCTTCTGAAATATCGCTGCGGATAATAGCGGTAAGGTTTAAGAAGCTAAACTCAAGGGCGTCTTCCTTTGAGTAAATCATCCAATTGCCGCCGTAGCTATCTTTCTCGTAGCGTTTTGCAAAAAGACACTGATTTCTGCCGTCTTTTTGGGTAAATTTTGAGATATAATCTTTAGTGTCTTTGCAATTTGAGGAATTGACGGTGTTCTCACTTCCGTAAACTGCGACTAATTCATCGTTGCTGCCGTCAGCGTTGAGCGCAAATAGTAGTTTAACATCAACTTTTTCGGTGGCGGTGGCTGCCGGGGCTAACAGTGCCCCTGCCACTAGCGTGAGAAAAGCTAGTGCTATGGCAAGTAGACGTTTCATTGCTCTCTCCTTAAACAAGTAATTGCTAAAGCTTGTGGGTGGAATTCAAGTCAGTCTGGCTATCCTTGCCAGGGTGAGTGCTGACTCGAGTTTGCGTCCCTGAAGGGCTCGATTGTGTAGAAGCCTGATTGTCTGTAAAGCTTCGCGGTTGGTTTGGATGGCTCTTATAGGTCTGTGGCTGCGCGCTAGAACTACTTTGATCATCGTAGAGTGTAGCAGCAGAAAGTGGCATATATGCAGAAGTAGAGTTTTTACTTATCTGAGCTAGCAAGAAAATCCCCACAATTATGACTATGCAGACCACAGAGACAATTAATAAAAACCAGCGAAGCATATCGTTAAGGCTTTGAAAACCCTTTGGTGTAGCGGCAGTTTGCGGGCTGAAAGTGTTGATAGAACCGCTCGCAGTAGGGGTGGCGTCGGCTAGGTTGCTGTCGCTTGGTTCAGCCGAAGGGGTAGCTGTGAAAACAGGCGCGGGTGTATGGCTAGGCTTGCTAGTTGGCGTGCTGGTTACTTCAGGAAGCGGTAAAGTTCCCCTTACACTTGCTTTTTCATTAAAGGAATCATGTCCTTCCCAAGTGTAATAAATAAACTTTTCATCCCGGTCTTCAATAGGTGAAAGCGTTTGGGCGGTAACAGTTGCATTGGCTGGTACTGCTACTGTGGTAGAAGTAATGTTCAAATCGTAAGGACTGATGTTCAATATATCTGAAATGTCGTTTTCGATTTCAAAGAGTCTATTTTCGAATCTGAATTCCAGATGATCGTCTAGTCTGATTACTGACAAAGTTAAAATGTAGTAATATGGATTGTAATGCTTGCTAAAAATACACTGATTCTTGTTGTCTACTTGGCTAAACTTTGCCGCATATTCGTTGCTGTAGTTGCATTTGGTTGCGTTAACTGTGTTATTAGTGCTGGAGACTGTAATAAATTCATCAATAGAGCCATCAGAATTAAGTCTAAATAGTAGCGTAGTCTCAGCGTTTACGTCAGCCGTAGCGGCAGGAGCAAATAGGGCTCCAGTCGCCAAGGTAATAAAGGTCAATAAGATTGCTAGTGCGCGTTTCAATGCTTGCTCCTTTAATCGCTGGAGCCTGCAGGCGGCATTTGCCAGGCTGGCTCTTCTGCGGGGTAAGCGTGGGCGACGCCGTCGGTAGAAACTAGTCGAGTCTGGTTACCTTCCGGGGTGGCTAGTTCATGGGCCAGCGGGGCATTTTGATTAGGCTGCGAAAGCGTAGCTAAATCTCCCGAATCAGGCTGGCTGGGCACCCCATAACGCTGCGGATAAACCTCGTTAACCGGCTGGGCAGTGAGCGGAAGGCCAGCTGGGGCCGTAGGTGCCAGTGACGGCGTCGGGGCAATGTAGGGGCGGTAACCAAGCGCGGGGGCCGACGGCGCAGAGGCCACCGGCTGCGGGAAACCTGGTGCGCTGAGCACAGGGGCCGACGGCGCAGAGGGCATCTGCGGAAAAACAGGCGCCCCCAAGGGTTGAGCTAGCTTGGCGCGATTACGGCGTGCTTTTGCAACTGTCAGCGCTAATGCGATGCAAGACATCAGGGCTATACCAACCGCGACAATGGCGATAGTGAGCCAAATATTGTCGTCGCTGGCGGAATCGGTAGCTAAACTGGCGAAATCGGCAGCCAAAGGAGTAATGCTCAGCGAAGCGACCCTGGAAGTAGCCGTCAGGGGGCTGGCAGCTAGGGGGCTGACAGCTAAAGGAGTAGCCGCCATAGCCGGCGAGGACACGCTAAGAGTCACGCTAAGAGTCAGGAATGGCACGGTTAATGCCATAAACACGCCAGCATGCTTAAAGCGTGCAGCGATGCTGTGCATTTTTCCTCCTTGAAACTCAGCAGGCAGTGCCGGTCAACTTAGTGGGCGGCGTCGGTGTTTTAGGCCTCGCTGGCCTCAGTGCCCGCAGCTTCCTGCTTATGGCGCTTTAGCAGCAAAAAGCCCAAGCCTGCAGCGCTGGCTACCACCAGGGCGCCAACCACCCACAGAGCGGTAACTATCCCACTGTCACCCTGCTTGGCAGCGGCCACCTGCGATTTTTCGGCGCCAGCTATAGTCGCGCGGTAGTCAGTAGCCTTGGCAGAGCTGGTGGCACTGGCAGAACCGGTGGCTGAGCTACTGGCTCCCGGCGTGGGGGCTGGGCTAGTGGCGCCGGCAGTGGGCTTAGCGCCGTCGGGAGCTGCGCTTTGCGAGCCAGAACCGTCAGCGCTACCAGAACCTCCCTGCGAACCGCCAGCCAGCCAACTTGAACCACCTGAAGTGCTAGTAGAGCTCGGGCTGCTTACGGTCGCGGTAAAGGTGTTTTGGTGAGTGGAATTGCGCCACTGCATGAAGTAGCCCTTGCCCTCGCCACCAGACTGATTCACTTTGACGCCGTCACTAGCGGAAGTAACCGTGGCATCATGCACGCTGACATTGCTGTTAATGGAGCTGACCTTAAGCGGCTTCAAAGCGGTCAGTAGCGCGTCAACGCGGTTGTGACCGGTTAACTTATCGCCGTTGAGTGAGTAAAACTCGTGCCCCGCCTGCGCGCCGTAGGTGGCCGTGCCTGAGCAGTAGTTATAGCCCTCGTTTTCTTTAAAAACTGGGTTAATTTTTGCCTCAGTTTTCGGCATGGCGCTTTCTAGCGTGTCAGTGCAGCTTTGGGTGGTTAGCGTCTGGGTGTAATCGGCGATGCTAACCGTGTACATAATCTGCCCAGCTTTGGTAAATACCACCGACTCTTGCACTTTCGCCTCGCTAGGTGCAGCTAGTGCCGACGGCGCCAGAGTGCCGGCCCCTGTGGCCCCTGTGACCAGTAGCGCAGCAGCTACAAAACGAGTGAAAAAGCGTTTACGTACGGCAGTATTCATAACTTATCTCCTAATTAGCCGCCATAAGGCTGGTTATTCCAGCCATTGGAAGGCTGTTGGTTGGTCTCGCTATCCGCGTCATAAATTTGGGTAGCGGCAGGGTCATAGTCCTGAGTCGGGGCCTGAACTGTCTCCTGTGAGGCTGGCGAGGTTGGGGCCTGCACGGTTTCTTGCAAGGCCTGCGAGGTTGGGGCCTGCACCGTCTCCTGTGCGGGGGCCTGGGTTGAGGCCGCAGCGGTGTCTTGTGCGTAGCGCGAGGTGGGCGCCATGGTGGTTTCCTGCGCATAGCCTGGGAACACCGACTGCTCAGCGCTTTGCCCATAGGTTTGCGCGGCGCCCTGGCTGTAGTTCTGAGGCTGGCCGTAGTTTTGGGGTGCCTGCCCGTAATTTTGTGTGGCCTGCTGCCCGTAGCCCTGTTGGGCATAGCCTTGGGACTGGCCTTGCGTGGCTGGCTGGCCGTAGCCTTGCGTGGGCTGCTGCCCGTAGCCTTGGGGGGCGCTGGGGGCGTAGGGGGCCGACGCCGCCGAGGGGGCATAGCCCGACGCCGCAGACTGCGCGTAGCCAGAGGCTGCCGACTGTGCGTAACCCGGGTTCGGAGCCTGAGCGGCGCTTGGCGCAGAGTACTGCGGGGCGCTTTGGCCGTAGCCCTGCCCGGCCTGCTGGCCATAGTTTTGAGGTGCCTGGCCGTAGTTCTGGGGTTGCCCGTAGCCTTGCGCGGCCGGTTGCCCGTAACTTTGGGTAGCGGCGCTTTGGCCGTAGCCTTGCGTGGCCTGCTGCCCGTAGCCCTGGGGTGCGGCGCCCTGTCCGTAGCCGGGTTGTCCGTAGCCTTGGGGGGTGCTGGGGGCGTAGGGGGCTGACGCCGCCGATGGGGCATAGCCCGACGCCGCAGATTGCGCGTAGCCAGAGGCCGCCGACTGCGGATAGTTGGAAGAGGCCGCGCTTTGGGGATAACCGGAGCTGGGCGCAGACTGCGTGGGGGCCGGGGCTGCAGAAGCCGCAGACTGTGGATAAGCCGCCGACGCCGTCGAGCTGGCATAAGCCGCCGAAGCGGCACTAGCGCCCTGAGTGCCCTGGATCCCCTGAGTGCCCTGAAGCGGGCCGGAAGTATTAATCTGCCCGCTGGTCATCGTGGGCACATACCCACTGGTGTTATTGGGATAAGACCCCGAAGACTTAGCGCCCTTACGGGGCTTACGCAAAACCATCACGATCAATGCCAACAGCGCCAACAGCACCACAATGCCTACTCCTAAAGCGGCATACAGGGCAGTGGTGTTAGAGCCGTCCTCGTCCTCAGAGCTGGCCGCCGCCGCGCTTTGTGTAGGGGCAGCAGTCTCTAAAGGATTCGCATTAGAAGTGGGCGAGCCGCTAGCAGAAGGGGTATCTGACGGACTGTCTGAGGGGCTAGCAGTTTTATTGTCAGGCAGCAGCGAGAAAGGATCCTGCTTTTGGGTGCCATCATCCGAGGTCAAAGTAAATTCCATGGTCACCGCAGCAGAGGGGTTGCTCCAGTAAGCCATGTGTAAATTACGCTTGTTAAAAACCTCGTATTTAAGCTTGACGTTGCCTGGGGCGCTAACCACCTTGCCTTCAACGCCCACAATCAGAGCCCTAAAAGTAGCTGAGGAGATACCCAGGGGCTTAGCGGAAACATTGATGGTGGCCTGCGGGTCAACGGTGACAGTGGTCTTACCGTTTTGCCGTGAGAACTGCGAAGAGGCCTTATAGCTGGTGAAAGTCTGCAAAATAGAGCAGGTGGCACCCTTATCTCTTTGTTCAAAATGGGTGGTAAGCGTCTTGTCTTTGGTGGTGCCCTTGAAGCTCTCACACTGAGCTTTAGTCAGGTTGTTGCTGGGGTCAACCACCATGATGTAGTCCTGCATCTTGTTGTTGTTTAGGACCACAAACATCTCAGCTATGTAGGGTTCGTCTGCTGCGCTTGCGGTGGGCCAAGCGGCTGTGGGCAGACCTAGGCCGGTAACCACTAAAGCTGTTACCGCCAGAATGTGTATAGCCTTGCGCCACATAATTGCCTCCAGGTATGAGTTTTCAACCAGTCTAAACGCTAATCGTTAGAGATGTCTGAAAACTAAGCCTTTGGACTAGGCTATGACCTGTGACTTAACGGTAGCTATGGGGATAAGTCTCCCTGAAAAAAACGACTACCGGTGTAGCCAACTTTCTGTAAAAATAGGACTAAACGCCTAAGAGCTCGAAGAGGAGTTGTAATGCTTTCAAATGACCAAATCACCCTGAGCCCCAACCCGCTGGTACGCGCCTTGGGGAAGCTACCCGCCGAGTTCACCAAAGCGGACATCATCAGCTACATCGTCGACAACGATATTCACGCCCTAGAACTGCGCTACATTGGCGGCGACGGGCGCCTAAAGGTCCTAAACTTCGCCATCCAGTCCGTGGCCCACCTAGACCGGATCCTAACCATGGGGGAGCGCGTGGACGGCTCCTCCCTGTTTAACTTTGTTGACGCCACCTCATCAGACCTATATGTGGTGCCCCAGCTACGTAGTGCCTTCATGAACCCCTTCGCCGCTGAGCCCACCATCGACTTTTTGTGCTACTTCTACGACGTCGCCGGTAACCCCCTGGTCAGCTCACCTCAGCACGTGCTGCGCCGAGCCCAAACCGCCCTCGAAGCAGCCACCGGCAACCGCCTGCAGGCCCTAGGTGAGCTGGAGTACTACCTGTTCTCCGACGTCGAGACCCTATTCCCGGTAGAAGAGCAGCGCGGTTACCACGAAGCTGCCCCCTTCTCTAAGTTCGCCGACGTGCGCACCGAAGCCCTCAAATACCTGACCCAAATGGGTTGCGCAGTTAAATACGCCCACGCCGAGGTGGGTAACTTTGTTGCCGACGGACGCCAAATGATCCAGCAGGAAATCGAATTCCTGCCGGTAGATGCCTGTGACGCCGCCGACCAAATGACCCTAGCCAAGTGGGTAGTGCGTGAAGTAGCCCACCGCCACGGCATTGAAGTGTCCTACTCGCCCAAGATCGCCGTCGGCCAAGCCGGCTCAGGCATGCACTTCCACACCCGCCTGGTAGACCCGCAAGGCAACAACCTATTTAGCCAGGGCGCCGGCCTAACTGAGCTAGCCCGCAAGGTGATCGGTGGCTACCTCACCCTGGCCGCCTCCATCACCGCCTTTGGGAATACCGTGCCCACCTCCTTCCTGCGCCTAGTGCCCCACCAGGAAGCCCCCACCGCCATCTGCTGGGGTGACCGCAACCGTTCAGTGCTGGTGCGTGTGCCGCTGGGCTGGAACAACCTTGATGACCGCATGTTCCGCGACGCCAACCCCAATGAGCCCGCAGTTGGTCAGGTTCCCAATGACCTGCAAACCGTGGAAATGCGCTCACCTGACGGCTCAGCCGCCATCCACCTGCTGCTAGCGGCAATTGTTGTGGCCGCGCGAGTGGGTCTGACTGAGCCAGGAATGCTTGAATATGCCAATGAGCGATATGTCTCAGGGGACGCTTCTAAGCTCGAAAACCTAGAGCAACTGCCTGCCTCCTGCTACGAATCCGCCCAGCGCCTACAGGCTCAGCGCGCCCTTTACGAGGCTGAAGGGGTCTTTCCGCCTAAGCTCATCGACGCCTGGGTGGCTTACCTAGAAGGCCTAGGAGACGAGAACTTGCGTGAAGATATCGCCACAGCACGGGTGCTAGTTGAAGATTTGGTGGAAACTTATTTCCACATCGGCTAAGTGGGTTGGGGCTTAAGTCTTATTAAGTCCCAGCAATAAAGCCAAAGCGGGGCGCTTCTAGACAAACGGGGGCGCCCCGTCGTCGTAATCACACCATTAAAATATGAGACAGCGTTTATAAAGTTGCAGTCACTCTGCTATGTTTACCTCCATTGCCGCTTTGGCAATTTAAGTAACTTTAACGGAGGTGAACATGTCCGCTTTAACTACTCCCGAGCTATCTGCAGCAGGGGAGGAGCCTGAAACTGCCACGAGCGCATCACTAGGTGGTGACGCTAAGGTGTCTGAACACGACAATCCAGGAACTGACCTTAAGCGTGGCCTGTCCGCCCGCCACATGCAGATGATTGCTATCGGTGGCGCAATTGGAACCGGCCTGTTTGTGGCCTCCGGTGCAACCGTTTCTACCGCAGGCCCGGGCGGCGCCCTGGTGGCCTATTCGGTAATTGGTTTAATGGTGCTGTTGCTGATGCAGTCACTGGGCGAAATGACTGCGCACATGCCCGTTTCTGGTTCTTTCCAGACTTACGCCACGCGTTTTGTTAGCCCTTCCTTTGGTTTTGCCATGGGCTGGAACTACTGGTTTAACTGGGCCATTACGGTGGCCGCTGAGCTGGTAGCAGCCGGTATTGTGATGAGCTACTGGCTGCCCGATGTGCCCCACTGGGTGTGGGCGGCAGTGTTCTTGGCGCTGCTAACTGGTCTTAACGCGCTCTCTGCACGCGCCTATGGTGAGGGTGAATTCTGGTTTGCCACCATCAAGGTGATTACCGTGCTGGTGTTTTTGGTGGCTGGCGTGGCCATGATCCTGGGGATTATGGGCGGTAACTCGCCTGGCTTTAGTAACTGGACTAAGGGGGAGGCCCCCTTCCACGGCGGCTGGCTCTCGATTGTGTCAGTGTTTATGATCGCTGGTTTCTCTTTCCAGGGTACTGAGCTGGTTGGTGTGGCTGCGGGCGAGTCGCGTAACCCCCGCAGGGATGTGCCCCGGGCTATCAAGAGCGTGTTCTGGCGGATCATGCTGTTCTATGTGGGCGCTATTGCGGTGATTGGTTTCCTGATTCCTTACACCGACCCCAACTTGCTGCGTAACGGTGAGACTGATGTGGCTTACTCGCCTTTCACCTTGGTGTTTGAGCGGGCTGGTGTGGCCGGCGCGGCTGCGGTGATGAATGCGGTTATTTTGACTGCGATTTTGTCTGCCGGTAACTCTGGCCTGTATGCCTCTACCCGTATGCTGCACTCGATGGCCCTTGATGGTCACGCCCCCAAGCTGTTCTCCCGGGTTAACCGGCGCGGCGTGCCGATCTACGCTATGGCGGTTACGGCTGCTGTGGGCGCGGTTGGTTTCGTGACCGCTATTGTGGGTGAGGGCGCTGCCTACACTTGGCTGCTTAACGTATCTGGTCTTTCAGGCTTCATTGTGTGGCTGGGTATTTCCTGGTGCCACCTGCGTTTCCGCAGGGCCTATGTGCTGCAGGGTAATGACTTGTCGAAGCTGCCCTATAAGGCTCCGCTGTTCCCGTTTGGCCCGATGCTGGCTTTTGCCATGTGCCTGATTGTGCTGGTGGGTCAAAACTATGAGGCTCTGTTTAGGGGCCAGCTGTTCCAGATTGCTTCTAGCTACATTGGTTTGCCGGTGTTCTTGGCGATTTGGGGTATCCACAAGCTGGTTACCAAGGAGCCTAAGGTTGAGCTGGCTACCGCTGACGTCAGTGGCGTTGAGGTTGAGGTGGCTTGATAGCTTCCTGCTAGCTTTTTCCCGCCTGTGGTTTAGTCCGACGGCGTAGCGAGTGCCTGGTTGCGATTCTATGCAGCCAGGCACTCGTGTTTTTTGGCGCCCCGGGCGGCGCTTGGGCCTTCATGTTCGCGTCCTGCGTTTGCGTTCACGCTCTGTGCTTGGGCCGGCGCTCGCGGTCCAGGGACTACTCCCAGCGGGCGCAGCTTTCGCTGCGGGCAACTTCGATGGCCTTGTTGCGGTCCCAGCCGTTGCTGGCGCGGAATACGAGCTTGCGCGAGCTAGTGCATTGCCAGGCCGTTAAAACCACATCTGAACTGGAGTTGTTTGCACTTGAGTTGTCTGCGGCAGGGGTGGGGGGTGCCTCAGTGGGGGAGATTGTGGTCAAGTTGGGCAGGTTCAAGCCCGTGGAGGGCTCTGGGCTTGAGGACAGTGGTGTGGGTGTGGCGGTCCCTAGCGGCTTGCTGGTGGGTAGCGGCGCAGTGCTAGGTAGTGGCGTGATGGTCTGAGTTGGGCTGGGGGTGCTTTCAGGGCTCTGGGTTTGGGTGGTGGTAACGACGACGGCGCCCGTCTGGTTTTGCTCAGAGGCTCGGTGGGCGTAAAAAAGAATGCCCCCAACCATGGCAAAAATACCCAGCACCGCGAAAGTCACCAGCGACACGCGCCAGGCTGAGCCCCAGGGCGTATACAAGCTAGCGTGGGTATTACCAAGCGTGTTTAGCTTGCTTTCGCGCAGAGAAGTGGCCTGGGTGGCGTTGTGCTGGGAGCTGGGGTGCTGGTGGTCAATCATTGGCTTACAGCTGTCGTCGGGGTCAGATACTAAGGCAGATATTACCCCGACCTGTGGCTTAGGTTAAGAAATCACAATGTTGTGACTAGGTAACAGATTTCAACCCTAGAGCCCTGGCAACAAAAGTTATTCGTTTTCTTCGCGTTGGGCGAGGATACGTTCCACCTCTTCATCAGGCAGCGGATCACCATTGTCGTCAAGCAGGCCATTACGTTTCATGAACTGGTAACGCGAATCAGCGAAGCGAGGTAACGGAAACGGCAGAACATATACGAAGCCAGTAAAAAGAAAGAACAGTGCAATGAACGATAAAGAAAACCAAACGAATCCGGGGGCTCCCGCCCTCTTCAAGAGCATACTGATTCCAATTAAGGTAAACGCAATGCTCATGCAGGGACACGTCATTGCCGCCATGCTCCTACTCATCCCCCACTGTGGATTGATTTGTCCCAAGTATGCCTCCCGCGAATCACTGTATGTCTCTCCCCACCATGTATAAATACCAAAAATGCCAAAAATCGTTATTACGATTTCTCCCCCCACACTATTCATACTTGTTACCTCCTACCCAAATAAAGCATCGCTTATATAAAAGGCTAGTGTTGCGTTAGAGATTGTGGCCATCGTGATTTCTCCCCAAATACGCCTTTGACTAATACCGTCTTAACGGTTGATAGTCTGCTGTGCGCCCTCGCGCGATGAGGGTGCCTAGTCTGGGTAAGCTGGCAGCTTAGAAAAGGGGGGCGCCCGCCGCATGGCGGGCGCCCCCCTGTCTAGTTTGGTTTGGGCCAGTTCGGCCCAGTTTTGGCTGCTAAACCCAACAGCTTTACTGCTTTGGTTGCTTTTAGGCTTTGGCGGCTTTTGGTTTGCGCCAGGTTTTAGGTTAGCTCGGGCGGCAAAACATCAGTTTGGGCCGGCAGGTTAGCGATGCCCACGGGGCAGACAATGCCGTTAGGCCCGTGATTGCAGTAGCCGCCAGGGTTCTTGTGTAAATAAGCCTGGTGGTACTCCTCGGCCAGATAAAACGGCCCGCCCTGGCCAGCTTCCAGCGCGGCGGCGTCGCCAATAGTGGTTTGGCAAACGCGCCCATCGCCAAGTTTGTCTAGCTCACCCTGGAAAGCCTCGCGCAGCGCCGCAGCGGCCTGCGCCTGCTGGGGGGTGGTAACCCAAATCGCGCTGCGATACTGGGTGCCCACATCATTACCGTGGCGGTTAGCCTGGGTGGAGTCGTGGTTTTCAAAGAAAACTCGCAACAGATTCTGCCCACCCACGCCCGCTACAGCCGGGTCATAAACCACGGCCACAGTCTCCGCGTGACCAGTCTGGCCAGTGCATACCTCACGGTAGGTGGGGTTGTGGTTACCCCCACCCATATAGCCCACGGCGGTGGCTAACACCCCGGGCTGGTTCCAGAAAATACGCTCCACGCCCCAAAAGCAGCCGGCAGCCAGGTAAATAACCTCGGCCCCAGCAGGTAGCGGGTCATCGGCGCGGCTAGCTAAAACCGGGTGAAGCTCTAGACGCTCCAGCAGCGCCTGGCTGTGACCGGCGATAGTGGCCGGCAAGGCGCCGGCAGCGGCGTCGTCGAGATAAGTGCTGTCGCAGAGCGGCAACCAATTTTGCTCAGGCCCAGCCGCCCGCGTCGCAGTAGCGTAACTCATAGCTGCTGTACAGACTTGATCTCGGCCTGCAAAACGCGGCCGTTAGGGGCCTTGTAGCTGACAGTTTCGCCAGCCTTGTGGCCCATCAGTGCCTTACCTAGCGGAGCCTCGGGGGAGAAGACGCGGGCGCCGTCGGGAACATCAGCCGCAATCTCCTGGTTACCCAGCACGAAAACCTGCTCTTTACCGGCAATAATGGCGGTAATCAGGGCGCCCTTAGTGACAGTGCCATCAGAGCTAGCCTGACCCACCTCAGCGTTTTCCAGCATCCCCTCAAGCACCTTAATGCGGGTCTCGTTAAGGGCAGCTTCCTCACGGGCGGCGTGGTAGCCAGCATTTTCGCGCAGGTCACCCTCCTGGCGGGCTAGCTCAATGCGGCGAGCGATCTCCTTGCGCTCAGTGGTACGACGGCGCTCAAGCTCCTCACTTAGACGGTCAAAAGCTTCCTGGGTCAGCCAAGTACGGTTGTCTTCACTCATGTTTTCTCCTAACTTGCCACCTTAAAAGCCCAGTTTAGCCCAATACGGCCATGTAGCAGGCGATACACTGGCACACCCAGGCGGCCACAGTGCAGGCATGGAAAATCTCGTGAAACCCAAACCAGCGCGGCAAAGGGTCGGGTTTTTTAAGCGCATAAACCACTGCGCCAAGCGTATAAATTACGCCGCCAGCAGCAATCAAAACGACAATTGCGGCTCCACCGGCGCGGTAAAGCTCGGGAATGAACCACACAGCCACCCAGCCCAGCACCACATACAAAATCGTGAACAACCAACGCGGTGCGGTAATCCAGCACACATTAGCCACCATGCCAATCACGGCGCCCGTCCAGATAATGCCCAGCACTAGGCGCTGATGCTCCGGGGTCATTAGGGCCAAAGCCAGGGGAGTGTAGGTGCCGGCAATTAGTAGGTAAATATTGGCGTGGTCAATGCGGCGTAAAAGCTGGGAAACCTTAGCTGGGAAATGTCCGTTAGAGATGTGGTACACCCCAGAGTTGGCGAAAAGCAGCAGTGAACAGGCCAAATACACGGCGCTGCCAATTTTTAAAGTGGTCGTGGGGGCTAAAACCGTCAGCACAATGCAGGCAGCCAAAGCCAGCGGCGCAGTAATGGCGTGAATCCAGCCGCGCAGCTTGGGTTTGATTAATTTAAGGGCCTCACCGGCCGAGGCGAGTGAGTCGCTAGAAAGCGAGAGTGCTTTGGCGGCTGCCATATGAACCTCCCAGTAGCTTGTTAGGAACAAAAGCTACGCTACCGTAAGTTACGCTTGCGTAGGTAGCTATTTGATAAAGCGAACACCACAAGGCGTGATTAGGCGCTACCGTATATAGCATGGCCGTAAAAGCAGATCGGCCTGTACCTGTATGCAAGGAGCTGAAAATGGCTGGCGACAACCTGCTCTATGACGTTTACGAACGCCGGTTGTTGGCGCAGCTTGATCGCTCCAAAGTTCCCGCGCACGTAGGTGTGATCCTTGACGGCAACCGCCGCTGGGCTAAATCCCTAGGGGTGGGCGCCGCTCACGGACACCGGCGCGGGGCAGATAAAATCGCCGAATTTTTAGGATGGGCCGAAAACGCCGGGGTTGAAATCGTCACCCTCTGGCTGCTGAGTACCGATAACCTCTCACGTGACCCGCAGGAACTAGCGCCGCTGCTAGACATTATTGCTAGCGCCGTCGAAAACCTGGCCAGTGCCAGGCGTTGGCGACTGCGCATTGTGGGCAGCGTGGAATTACTACCCCAACCGGTGGCCCAGCGGCTACTGGCGGCAGTAGAGTCCACCAGTGCCATTGAAGGCATGGAGGTTAATGTGGCCGTGGGCTACGGCGGGCGTGAAGAAATTGCCCAAGCTGTGCGTGACGCTTTAGCTGAGGCCGCCGCCCAGGGACGCACCCTAGAAGAAGTGGCCCGCAGTCTGTCTGTGCGCGACATTGCTGAGCACCTGTACACCAAGGGCCAGCCCGACCCGGATCTGCTGATCCGCACCTCGGGTGAGCAGCGCCTTTCGGGCTTCCTGCTGTGGCAGTCAGTGCACTCGGAATACTATTTCTGCGAGGTTAACTGGCCGGCCTTTAGGCACATCGATTTCCTGCGCGCACTACGCGACTATGCCCACCGCGAGCGCCGCATGGGTAAGTAGCTTGCCTTACATGGCCGGGTAGCTGGTGCGCTTAAAGCTGTCCAGGCCGGGTAGCTAGAGGGCCTGGCAGGAGCCAGTTTTAGTGCTCTTTAAGCCAGTAATAGTGCTTATAGGCGGCAAAAGCCGCGCCGGCAAAGGGAAGCAAGAATATGATCAGCGTGTAAATCATGCGGTCATAAAAACTGCGTTTACCGGTAAACAGAACGTAGACCACTGCCGCGCAGTCAACCAGAGCCAGTAGCGTCATTACGATTTGGGCAAACAATTTTGACCTTACATTTGTGGGGGCTGGGGGTCTTTTTTGTAGGCGGTTATGGGGATTTGGGTAGTTAACGGGCTGGTTTGGACATAAGGCGGGGGGGGCTGGTAGGCCACCCCCGATCCGATTAGCCTCTAAACGGTCCTAATCGTGTTTATGCCGTGCCTTAGCAGTTTCCGCAGCACTCGTGCTCAGCCTCTTTGGCTGCGCCTTCGGGCGCGGCTGCATCAGCTTCCGGCGCGGCTGCTGCGGCTGCATCTTCGTGAGTTACAACCTCTTCTGCCTCTACTGCGGCGGCGGCAGCTTCCAGCTCGGCGCGGTTGGGCGGGTTAGCACCCGGGCGCGAAACGGTGATGGCGGCAATCGCAATAGCGTGAGCAATCACGCGGCGTAGGGCTTCTTCGCTGATGTTGTTCAGTGCCTCACGGTTTTCGGCGCCCAGCAGGCCTTCAGTCCACAGACCGTCGATGATGCCGCCCATGAAGGAGTCGCCGGCACCTACCGTGTCTGCCACTACGGCCGGCTGGGAGGGTACCTCTAGTCGCAGACCTGAGGAGGTTACTGCTAGGGCGCCCTCGGAGCCACGGGTAACCACCGCAATAGCCGGGCCCAGCTCCAGCCAGGAACGTAGGGTTTCTTCCTGATCGGCGCCGCCAGTTAGCCAAGCCAGGTCCTCATCAGAGCACTTAACTACGTCTGAGGCGGCGATTAGGCGCTCTACCAGCGGGCGGGCGTCACCGGGGGTGCCCATCAGCTGGGGGCGTACGTTGGGGTCGTAAGTGATGGTGGAGGTCTGGCGGTAAGCTGCCAGAACGGCCTGCACGGTTAGGCGCCCCGGCTCCATAATCGCGCCGATAGAACCAGTGTGCACCGCCAGTGGCACATTTTCGGAAGGAGCCGGCGTGGGCGGGTTCCAGTCCAGGTCAAAGCGGTAGGTGGCGGCGCCGTCTTCGCCAATAACGGCAACAGCGGTGGAGGTGGCCTCAGCCCCGTCAGAGCCCTCAACTAGGGCAACACCGTTAGATTCAAGGTGCTTGCGGACTAGCTCGCCGTGTTCATCCTTGCCGATCCAGCACACCAGCTCGGCTTGGCGGCCTAGGCGTGCTAGCCCCAGGGCCACGTTTGCCGGGGACCCACCCGGAATTTCCTTAGTGGTGGCGTCCAAGCCGACGACGACGTCGACAAGAGCCTCACCAATAACTAATACGCGCGGTTCGCTCATTAAGGTTCCTTCGATTTGTAGCTGCAGTGCTTGAAATCAGCTCTGATCGCTTTGGGTGGCTGCTTCTAGGCGGGCTCGGGCCTGGTCTAGCCAGTTTTGGCAGTGCGTGGCCAGAGCCTCACCACGTTCCCACATGGCCAAAGATTGCTCCAGAGGGGCGTCGCCGGCCTCAAGTTGGCGTACTACCTGAGCTAACTCAGCGCGGGCCTGCTCATAAGTGAGCTGGTCAACTTCGGTCGGTTGGGCGGATGTGGGTGTGGTCATAGTCTGATTGTGTCATGAAGTTGTGCTTTTGGGTTGGTCTGGTCTCATTTTGGGTTAGTCGAGCCGCTTGGGGTTAGTTCCCATCACCTGCGCGATTAGTGAGCCGTGAGCCACAATTGCTTCCAGTAGGGTGCCGCGTTTGAGCTGGTCTACTTCAGTGACCACATCGCCATTAGATTGGCGTAAAACCGCGTATCCACGGTCAAGCACTGACTGGGGGCTAAGCGCGCGCAGTTTAGCTAGATCAGTGTGTAGCTGGGCTTGGCTAAGGGCCAGTTGGTGGTCTACCGCCCGGCGCATACGCTGGGTCAGTTCGCGGTCTTCTGCTTGACGCAAATTAATGACGGCGTCGGGCTGGCTCAGCACCGGGCGTGAACGCAGCTGCTCTAGGCCCTGCTGCTCACGCTCCAGGCGGGCTTGCCAGGCGGTGCGCGCCGCAGCCACGGCTCCCTCCAAGCTGGCTAGCTCCTCAAGCAGGTCGGGCACGATCCGCCGGGCGGCGTCGGTGGGGGTGGAAGCGCGAAAATCAGCCACTAGATCCAGCAGCGGGCAGTCGGTTTCGTGACCAATAGCGCTGACTAGCGGGGTGTGGCAGGCGGCAGCGGCGCGCACCAGGGCCTCATCGCTAAAAGGCAGCAGGTCCTCGACCGCCCCGCCGCCTCGGGCCACAACAATCACATCTACTTGTTCGATTTGGTCCAGCTCAGCAATAGCCCTGGACACTTCGGCGACGGCGTAGGCCCCCTGCACAGCCACCTCACGGATTTCAAAGCGGGTGGCGGGCCAACGCAAGCGGGCGTTGTTAATGACGTCGTCCTTAGCTTTAGCTTGCCGCCCACAAACCAGCCCCACCACACGCGGCAAGAAGGGCAGCGGACGCTTACGGGAGGGGTCAAATAGACCCTCAGCAGCCAAGGCGCGGCGCAGGCGCTCAATTTGGGCTAGTAACTGACCTAAACCAACCGGCCTGATCTCGTCAGCCACCAGCTGGAAGGAGCCGCGCTTGAGCCAGTAGGTGGGTTTAGCGTGCAGCACCACCTGGCTGCCTTCCTCCAACGGCGAATCCATGGCGGCCAGCACCTTGGCGTAGGTGGCTACCGTCATGGAGGCCTCAGTTTCACTGTCGCGCAAGGTCATAAACGCCATAGAGGCACCCCGACGCGGGTTGAACTGCACCACCTGGCCGCTGACCCACACCGGCGTCATCTTGGACATGTAGGACTCCACTTTTTGCGCCAGTAACCGCAGCGGCCAAGGGTTTTCGGCAGTGGTGTCGCGGGCCAGGGCGGCCAGTTGGCGTCCGCCGCCATTGGGGGAGGCCTGGCTAGTTACGGCCTGGTTAGCTACGGCCGGGCTAGTTGCGTTGGGGGCGCCCGAATTTACGCCGACGGCGTGGGGCGGGTTACTACTTGTCACGGCTACCACTGTGCCACGAATACAGGCCAGGTACCCTGTACCTATGACCACAGCCTCGCCCAAAAAACTTCTGCTGGCAGCCCCACGCGGATACTGCGCTGGCGTTGACCGCGCCGTGGACGCCGTCGAGAAAGCCCTAGCCCACTACGGAGCCCCCATTTACGTGCGCAAAGAGATTGTGCACAACAAGTACGTGGTGGAGGCGCTCAGTCGTCGCGGAGCCATTTTTGTCAACGAAACGGATGAGGTGCCCCCGGGCGCTCGCGTAGTGTTCTCAGCCCACGGTGTGTCCCCGGCAGTGCATGAGCAGGCCGCCGCCCGCCACCTGGCCACCATTGACGCCACCTGCCCGCTGGTAACCAAAGTGCACAAGCAGGCGGTGCGTTTCGCCAAGGGCGACTACGACATCATCTTGGTGGGCCACAGTGGACACGAAGAAGTCGAAGGCACCCAAGGTGAGGCCCCAGAGCACATTCAGGTAGTTAACGGCCCTGAAGAAGTAGACCAGGTGCAGGTGCGTAACCCTGAAAAGGTAGTGTGGATTTCGCAAACCACCCTAAGCGTGGATGAAACCATGGAAACCGTGCGTCGCCTGCGTGAACGTTTCCCGGCCATGATTGACCCGCCCAGCGACGACATTTGCTACGCCACCCAAAACCGCCAGGCCGCCGTCAAGCAGATGGCTCCGCGCGCTGACGTGGTGATTGTGGTGGGTTCAGGTAACTCCTCCAACTCGGTGCGCCTAAAAGAAGTGGCCCTAGAAGCCGGCGCTAAGGCCGCCTACCGGGTGGATTACGCCAGCGAAATCGATCCTAGCTGGCTAGAGCAGGCCCAGAGCGTGGGGCTAACCTCAGGGGCGTCCGTGCCCGAAATTTTGGTGCGCGAAGTGGTGCAAAAGCTAGCGGAATACGGCTTCACCGACGTCGAGGAACTACGCACGGCCACAGAAAACATTGCTTTCTCGCTGCCCAAGAACCTGCGCGCGGATCTAAAAGCCGCCGAGGCTGACGGCGAGGGTGATCCGCGCCCCCTTCACGCCCGCCGCGAACCGGCCCCTGACCACACCTGTTAGCGTAACTTTAGGGGCCCTTAAACCCCTAGACTTACCTTCATGAAGCGTCACTATCACAACGGCATTAAAACTTTTTGGCTGCTGTGCCTGATGTGGGCGATTTTGATCGCCTTCGGTTACGTATTGGCGCGAGCATCGGGATATTTCATCTTTATGCCGCTGTTCGCGCTGATCGCCGTGGGCCAGACTGCCTACAGCTACTGGAACAGCGACAAGCTGGCCATCCGCTCTATGGATGCCTACGAGGTGACGCCCCAGCAGGCCCCGGAGCTGTATGAGATTGTGCAGGAGCTGTCCTCAATTGCAGGCCAGCCCATGCCGCGCATCTACATTGCCCCCACCATGAGCCCTAACGCTTTTGCTACCGGGCGCAACCCCCAGCACGCGGCGGTGTGCTGCACTGAGGGTATTTTGAACCTGCTTGACCGCCGTGAGCTGCGTGGAGTGCTGGGCCATGAGCTCAGCCACGTGTACAACCGTGACATTCTCACCGGCTCAATTGCCGCCGGTATGGCGGGGATTATTTCCTCGGTGGGCACCATGTTCATGTACTTTGGGGCCGGCTCGCGCAACCGTAATGAGCGCGACAATGGGGCGGTAGCGATGGGTTTGGTAATGGCTATTTTGGCGCCGCTGGCAGCTGGTTTGGTGCGCTTGGCGGTTTCGCGTACACGTGAGTACGACGCCGACGAGGACGGCGCCTCGCTCACCGGTGACCCGCTGGCTTTGGCTAGCGCGCTTAAGAAGCTTTCGGGCGGCGTGCCCAACTATCCCATGCCGCGTGAGCCGCAGGTGGAGAACCTGTCGGCCATGATGATCGCTAACCCCTTTGGGAACCTGGGGCAGGCTATGAGCACCCACCCGCCCATGGATAAGCGCATTGCGCGCCTAGAGCACATGGCCGGTTACTGACGTTTGTGCTTGGGCCGCGTAAACAGCCCAAAAGCAGGCCCTGGCTTCTCCTTAAGAGAGTGCCAGGGTCTTACTGCGTGGGTCCTTATGGTCCTTACGACTATGGTGCGCCGGCTGCCGGTGCAACCACGCCGGTGCCTAGGGCTGGGCCTTACTGCGTACCCTTACGACCATGGCCGCGCCGTCGCCACTAACGTTAGGGCCTTAACGCTGGGACTTAGCGGTAGTTGGTGAACTGTAGGGCGGCGTCGATGTCCAGTTCCTTAAGCATGGCGATTACCGCTTGTAGGTCATCGCGGGACTTGGAGGATACGCGCACCTCATCGCCCTGGATCAGGGCCTTGACGCCCTTGGGGAAGGACTCGCGGATGGCCTTAGTGATCTTTTTGGCGTTTTCCTGGCTCAGGCCCTCACGCAGCGGACAAACCAGCTTGTAGAGCTTGCCTGAGGCCTTGGGCTCCTTGTCACCCAGATCCAGGACCTTTAGCGAAACCCCGCGCCGGAACAGTTTGGATTCGAGTACGTCTAGGGCGGCCAGCACGCGCTCGGCAGAGTTGGCGGTGACGGTGATGGTCTCGCCGGCTAGTTCGATGGAGGCGTCAACCCCACGGAAGTCATAGCGCTGGCTGATCTCTTTGCTGGCCTGGTTGACGGCGTTGTCAACCTCCTGGCGGTCATATTTGGAGACGACGTCGAACGAGGAATCTGCTGCCATGGTGTGCCTTTCTTAGGTTTGAGCTGGGCATATAAGTCTATGTGAAAGCGGGTTTAGCCGCATGATTACAGCCATTATAGCCAGTGTGACCAGGCTCCCACTAAGATAAGTTGGCATTTGGGGGTGCAATCTTGCTAATCTTTCACGGCACCCAAACGGCAGGCATGCTTGCCCGGCGGAATGCAATTGGCAGGTTTCCCGAGCGGCCAAAGGGAACTGACTGTAAATCAGTCGCAGTATGCTTCGGGGGTTCGAATCCCTCACCTGCCACGGTAAGGCACTTCGGTGTCAAACCAAGTTCGAAAGAACGCTGTAGTGATTGAGGTCACACGGAACGGACTTGCGAAAGCAAAAAAGTTCCTTGTAAGATTTCGGTCGTTGCCCCGATAGCTCAGTAGGCAGAGCGTCTCCATGGTAAGGAGAAGGTCAAGGGTTCGATTCCCTTTCGGGGCTCTCACAGCGGGGGCCACTGGCCCCCATTGTGTTCCTATGGCGAGGTAGCTCAGCTGGTTAGAGCGCACGACTCATAATCGTGAGGTCGAGGGTTCGAGTCCCTCCCCCGCTACGCAAGGTTCGTTGCAGCGCCACTCAAGGGCTGCTCGAGGATCAAACAAGAGGAGTACAACGTGGCTAGCAAGTCCGCCGACGTTCGCCCCAAGATCACTCTGGCTTGCTCGGAGTGCAAGGAGCGCAACTACATCACCAAGAAGAACCGTCGTAACACCCCGGACCGTCTGTCCCTGAAGAAGTTCTGCGCCCGCTGCGGTAAGCACACCGAGCACCGCGAGACTCGCTGAAACAGATAGTCTGAGAGTTTCTCAGCTTTGCCCCACGCTTTTAGCAGCGTGGGGCGTTTTGTTTTTATAGTATTGGTTTATGTCCGCACCAGCCCAAATAGTTTCGCTAGAGCGGCTTGAGTCGAAGACGACGACCCTAGCCAACCTGATTAACTTCATCCTGCCCCACAAGCCTTATGCTGCTGCGGTGCGTGCAGCTGAGCTGGTTGTGGCCGCCAATGTGGGCTGGCCGCTGGTGCGCAGCGGCATTGGCCCCACTTGGGAGGGGATGCTGCACCGGCGCATGGCCCTAGAGACGCGCCAGCCTTTGCCTTGGGTGCATGATCAGGCCCAGGTGGAGCTGCTGATGCTGCGTTCACGCCGGGCTAGGAACTGGGAGTTTTGGGATTCACGTATCCACCTAGACCGCCCGGACATGCAGGTGCGGCTGACTGACTTTTTTGCTCGCAAGGTGGGGACGCCGGGCACGGTTGGCGCCGACGCTACTAAGGTGGAGCCGCTGCTGTATGAGGAGCTGGAGGTACCTGCCCAAAGTACCCCGGTGACGATTACTTTTAAGCATTTGCGTAGCTGGTCACGGGCAATTGGGGATCCCAACTCAATTCATTCCTCAGCTCGCGCGGCCCAGGCTGTGGGGGCGCCAGATGGGAGCTTGGTAGTGCACGGCAGTTTGCTGGCGGCCTTGTCGCTGTGCGTGCAAAGCGTCGATGAGCTGGTGATCCCGCAGGGCTTGTTCCGTGAGCAAAAGTGGAAGTGGCACTTTAAGGAGATGGTGACGCTGCCGGAGCTGGGCGCCGTCGACGTCGTAATCACCCCCCAAGGTGACATTTACAGCGCAGACAAGCTGGTAGTCGCTGCCAACTGAGGCACTGGCGGCAGGCCAGGGCAAGGGGGCAAGGCAGGGTGGCGCAACCAGGGGGCCAGGACAGACACCCAAAAGTCCCTTCTCACAAACACATGCAATTTCATCCCTTCCCTATGATTTAAACGCGTATTTTCATAGGGAAGGGACGATTTTGGGTGTATTTGACGAGGGCATGGCTGCGCCGTCAGCATGAAACCCTCCTCATCACCCACACACAAATGACTACTCTGGTGCCATGACAGAAGCTACCGATTGTTCCCTGCCCCTGCCGCGCCGCGACATCGCCAAGCCCACTCCCGTTCCCGCCCTGGCTTACCCGCTGGGTGCGCAGGCCCCCACCACCCTGGCGCAGCTGACCACCACCCGCATCGGTGGCCCCATCGCCAGCTACCTGGAGGCCCACAGCGAGCAGGAAATGATTGAGGCCATCAAACAGGCCGACGCCGCCGGCGCCCCGTTGCTGGTGGTAGGTGGCGGCTCCAACCTACTCGCCTCCGACGCCGGCTTTGACGGCCTGGTGCTACGCGATGCCCGCAGTGAAATCTCCGTCAACTCAGATACCCAATGCGGGGGAGTGGAGTTCACCGTCACCGCCGGCATGAGTCTAGATGAACTAGTTTGTGAAGCCATCGCCAATGAGTGGGCCGGTTTCGCCCCGCTTTCAGGCATCCCGGGCACGGTCGGCGCCGCCCCGGTGCAAAACGTGGGTGCCTACGGCACCGAAATCGCTGAGCTGGTCACCGCCGTGCGCGCCTGGGACCGTCTCAAGGGCCGCGTGGTTTACCTGGCTCTAACCGACCTGAAACTGGCTTACCGCGACTCGCTACTCAAGCAGTCCCTGCGCAGCGTAGAGGCCGGCGGTGGACGACTGTGGGGCCCCACCGGGCGCTGGGTGGTGCTCTCGGTTACCTTCCAGGTGCGCCAGGCCTACATGAGCCACCCTATCGCCTACAAGCAGCTAGCTAACCACCTGGGCGTGGAGCTGGGCGACCGGGTGGAGGTCACCGATCTGCGCCAGGCCGTGCTGGAACTGCGCCGCTCCAAGGGCATGGTGCTTGACCCGGCCGACCACAACACCTGGTCTTCAGGCTCTTTCTTCACCAACCCGGTGCTAACCCAGGAGCAGGCTGACAAACTGCCAAGCCAGGCCCCGCGCTTTGAGGTCACCGATCACTCCATGATTGTGGGCACCCGCCCCGCGCCGGTTGTGCCCGGGCTGGTTAAGACCTCGGCGGCTTGGTTGATCCAGCATGCGGGCTTTGGTCCGGGTTTTGCTCTCGACGACGCCGCCCCCGCCTCGCTTTCAACCGTGCACGTCCTGGCTATCACCAACCGTGGCAATGCTAGCGCTGGCGACATTGAGGCCCTGGCCAAAACCGTTATCGCTGGCGTGCGCGACAAATACGGACTGACCTTAGTGCCCGAGCCGGTGCGTGTAGGCCTGGACTTCTAAACAGGTCCGCCCCCGGCCCGCCCCTGGCCCGCACCCAGCTAGCCCGCCACCCGCCCGGCCGTCGAGGCATGCTAGCCCGTCAGCGAGCCGGCCCGCCGACCGCTCTGCGGCCCGCCAATTGCCGGCAGCCCCTGGCCGAAAACTGGACGCTGGCGTGCAACCAGCCAAAATACAAGCCCGCTGGAGGGGACTAAAGTCACCCTCCAGCGGGCTGTTTTACCCTCACTAAGCCGTTAGCATGGGCTAGTGACCCTACGCCAGTTTTTTCATAATCGTGATACGTCCCTACTAGCCACCCTCGCACTAATCTTCGTGTCGCTAGTGTGGGGCGCTAGCTTCTACCTAACCAAGGAAGTACTAGCCGAAGTTTCGGTTATCGACTTCCTTGGTTTGCGTTACGGCTTGGGCACACTAGTGACGGCTGTAGCCATGTACCCCTTCTACCGTCGCGCCAGCAAAACTGTGTGGATTCACGGATTCACCATCGGTTCCATCTATGCCTTTGGTCAGGTGCTACAAACTGAGGGTATGAACTACGCTTCGGCTTCCGTCTCTGGCTTCATGGTGAGCTTGTACGTGGCCGGCACTCCGTTGGTGGGGTGGCTAATGTTTCGCACTCGGGTGGCGCACATTACCAAGGTAGCGGTGGCCCTGTCGCTGGCCGGCGCCGCCGTGCTGGGCCTGCGCGGGCTGGCTTTGGGCTATGGCGAGGCCATGCTTATCGGTTGCGCCATTGTTTTCTCCCTGCACGTGGTGCTCACCGGGCGTTACGCCACCGCTAAAGACGCCTTGGCGCTCGCGGCTATTCAGCTGATGGTTACCGGTATTTGGCTGGCTTTGGTGGCCGCCCCGGGTGGTATTGGGGTCCCGCACACCACTAAGGGCTGGGTTTCTTTGGTGTTCTTGGTGATTGGTTCGGGCGTGTTGGCGCTGCTGGCTCAGACTTGGGCCCAGTCGCGCCTGCCTGCCGCCCGTGCCGCCGTGATTATGGCTCTGGAGCCAGTTTTTGCTTCGGCCGTGGCCGTCGGTTTCGGCGACGAGCAGGTAACTACCCGTCTGCTGCTAGGTGGTGCGCTGATGATCACCGGTATGCTCCTGGCTGAGGTGGGTCCCTCTAAGCTGGCTGCGGCCCGGTTGCGTAAGGCTAATGCCGCCAAGAACGACGACGTCGCCGCTCGCCCCACTGCAAAAACTTCCGGCCCCGCCTGGGAAGCTGGCGGCCCCACCGAGACCGCAGGCGTCGTCGCCAGCCTGGGCGCCGTCGAGACCACGCACGCCGTCGCCACTAAAGAGGCCGCCGTCGCTTAAAGGCAGCAAAAAAGTCAAAGCACCGGTAGAAATCGCCCCACAGCCTGAGGGCACCTAAAAAATGGCGCATAATCGCGCTTTGGGCCCTGCTAAATAGCTAAAGCAGGGCTAATAATGGCAAACTTGTATACATGTTTGGAGGCAACGAGCGCGATCAGGTTGCGCTTCTGACCGGCCCGGGTGTGAATTCAATCCTGGGCGCAGCATTGGCGCCTTTAGGCCTGGAGCTAGTTACCTCACGTGTACATTCTGTGCATCACCGCCCCGGCGCAGGGGTCACGGTTGGCTACACGGCAGTGGTGCGTGGCCTGGCCGGTATTCGCGGCACTGAGTACCTCTGTGCCACCACCGCCCGCCTCAAGCGCCCTGACGCGCCTGGCCTGGTGCGTGTGGATACCGGCGTGACCCCGGTGTATGTGTGGCGTCACCCGGGCGACCCGGAGTTGCCAGCGCTGGCGGTGGCCTGCACCCCTTCACTATTGTCTGCGCGACTAGGCGAGCAGGTTTCTACCCGCATGGTGGCCTACCGCCCCACCCGCCGCGCGGTGGTTAAGGTCAGCTACGCTGACGGCTCGGGGGCTTTCGCTAAGGTTTTACGGCCGGGCCATTCTCATTCTTTAGCTGAGCGTCACCGCATGTTGACGGCGGCTGGCGTACCCTCACCTAGGGTGCTGCGCGATGACCCTGACGGCCTGGTGCTGTTGACGGTTGGACCGGGTAGGCCCCTGTCTAATCTTCTAGCTGGCGGCATGAGTAGCAATGACGCTTCTGACATGTTTATGCGCATCACTGAGTTGCTTGATGCGCTGCCCAGCGAGGCCCTGACTTTGCCCACGCATCCGGCCTGGTCTGAGCGCGTACACCACTATGCGCATGCGGCTTCGACGGTTTTGCCGGCTTATGCGGGGCGTATTAACGCAATTGCCGACGGCGTAGCTGAGCTTATGGCTGATTCGGATCCGGGCCCGGTGGTTCCGGTCCACGGCGACTTCTATGAGGCTAACGTTTTCACTGAGGGCACCGAGATTTCTTCGCTGCTGGATGTGGACTCGCTAGGGCCCGGCCACCGCGTGGATGATTACGCCTGCCTGTTGGGGCATATGAGCGTGCTAGACCATTTAGCGCCGGGCACCTATAAGCGTTTGCGTCCGATTTTGGATGAGTGGACTCGCCAGGCTGGGCGCCAGGTGGATCCAGTGTCGCTGTGGGCGCGGGCGGCGGGCGTGGTGCTGTCGCTAGTTTCGGGGGCTCGCCGTGAGGGTAATGCACCTTGGCGGGCCGACGCCGAGGGGCGCCTGGCTGCTGCCGAGAGCTGGCTGGCGGGGGCACGCCAGATGTATGCCCGGCGCGGCACCCACATCAACCTTTAATCACCTAAAACTAAGGCAGCCAGCGTCTGTGTTTAGACGCCGGCTGCCTTTTAATTGGGGCCTGGCCTTTAAGCCTGCCCTGCCGCTAAGCCAGAGTTGCGCAGCCCAAACTTGAGCTGCGCAACCCCGCTTATTAGGAGAAGTAGCGCTTAGGCAACCTCAGCCATCAGCTTCTGTAGGCGCTCAAGGCCCTCAACTAGGTCCTCGTCAGACAGTGAGTAGGACAGACGCACAAAGCCGGAGGGGCCAAAAGCCTCGCCGGGCACGATAGCCACCTTGGCGTGCTCTAGCACCAGGTCAGCTAGCGTGGCCGAGGAGTCAATAACCGTGCCACGCAGCGACTTACCAATCACTTCCTTAACCGAGGAGTAGCAGTAGAAAGCACCCTTGGGTTCGGGGGTTACGAAGCCGGGCACCTCGCGCAACATGGAAACCATTAGGTGACGGCGACGGTCAAAGGCCTGACGCATCTGCTCAACCGAGCTCTGGTCACCGTTAAGGGCCGCAATCGCAGCGCGCTGAGCAATGTTGTTGACGTTGCTGGTCAGGTGGCTTTGCAAGGTGATTACGGCCTTGACGATGTCGGTGGGGCCAATCAGCCAGCCCAGACGCCAACCGGTCATGGCGTAGGACTTAGCCACGCCGTTAAGCACCACGGTGGTATCAGCCAGCTCGGGCACAGCCTTAACGATGGGGGTGAACTTGGCGTCGTCGTAAACCAAGTGCTCATAGATTTCATCGGTAAGTACCCAAACCCCGTGCTCAAGGCACCAACGACCAATAGCCTCAGTCTCTTCCGGGGTGTAAACCGAGCCGGTGGGGTTAGAGGGCGAGCAGAACACCAGCGCCTTGGTAGCCGGGGTGTAGGCCTCCTCCAGCTGGGCAGGGGTGACCTTGTAGTCGGCGTCGGCGTCGGCAAAAACGCGTACCGGAATACCGCCAGCCAAAGCGATGGCCTCAGGGTAGGTGGTCCAATAGGGGGTGGGCAGCAGAACCTCATCGCCCTCACTGATAACGGCTGCGAAACCCTCATACACTGCCTGCTTACCACCGTTGGTGACCACAATGTTGGCAGGGTCGACGGCGTAGCCACTGTCACGCAGAGTCTTAGCGGCAATAGCCTGCTTTAGCTCAGGCAGACCGGCCGCAGGGGTGTACTTGTGGTTGCGCGGGTCTTTACAGGCGGCGACGGCGGCTTCCACCACATTTTCAGGGGTGGGGAAGTTGGGCTCACCAGGGCCGAAACCAATAATGGGCTCACCGGCAGCTTTCAGGGCCTTAGCTTTAGCGTCAACGGCTAGTGTGGCAGAAGGGGCAATGGCGGCTAGACGCGCCGAAACGCGGCGCTTTGATGCGGTAGTCACGCCCCGATTTTACCCCGTAATTTGTCACCGTGAGGCAGCACATACTTATTGAATTGGTATTAGCGCCAGAAGTATGGCAGTATTGAGTCTCGCTGAAGGGCAGTGGCGCAATTGGTAGCGCACCGGTCTCCAAAACCGGCGGTTGTGGGTTCGAGTCCCGCCTGCCCTGCTGAGAACGGAGGATCGCTCGGGAGATCCCGTCGGTTCACCATCTCGTCCCTAACGGGCTTAAGAGCCGATTCGAACCCGAGGATTTCATGAGCCAAGTCGCTAAAGCGGACCGTGATCAGGCACAGCGCCGTAACCTGTTTGCGCGTATCACGCTATTTATCAAGCAAGTTATCGATGAGCTACGTAAGGTAGTTTGGCCTACTCGCAACAGTCTGTGGACTTACTTCTTGGTGGTGCTGGTGTTCATTACCGCCATCATGTTGTTTGTGGCTTTGATTGACGCCGTGTTTGAGCAGCTTGTCATGTGGGTATTTGCCTAATACTTTACGAACCAGAATCTACTAGGGAGCAACATGTCTATCGAGCAGGAAGCCGACGACTTCGCGGCTGAGGAAAGCGCCAACGACGTCGTCGAGGTAGCCGAAGACGTACAGGAGGCCACCCCGGCAGACGCGCAAACCGCAGAGCCGCCAGCAGTGGTGGATCCGGTACAGGAATTCCGTAAGAAGATGTCCTCCCTGCCGGGTCTGTGGTACGTGCTGCACACTTACTCTGGCTATGAGCGCCGCGTGGCCGCTGATGTTTTGGCGCGCGCTGAAAACTTTGAGATCGAGGACTACGTTTTCGACGCCGTCGTGCCCATGGAAACTGTCATCGAGGTAAAGGCGAACAACAAGAAGAAGGAAGTTACTCGCGTACGCCTGCCCGGATACGTGTTTGTGCGCCTGGATCTGGACGACCCTGACACCTCAGACCGCGTCTGGCGCACCATTAAGGACACTCCGGCAGTTACCGGTTTCGTAGGTAACCGCTACAACCCGGTGCCGCTGACTTTCGAAGAAGCCGTTAAGCAGCTTGGCCCCACCGAGGCCGAAATTGCCGCCCAGGTGGCTGCCGCCCAGGTTAAACCCGAGTCTGGCGAGGGCTCCACCATGGTGGAGAACGGCCGCGTCTACGAGGTTGGTTTCGAGGTGGGCGAGTCGGTAATCGTCACCGACGGCCCCTTCGAGTCTCTGCCTGCCACCATCTCTGAGATTTCCCCCGAAACTCAGAAGCTGCAGGTGCTCATCTCCCTGTTCGGCCGTGACACTCCGGCTGAGCTCTCTTTCTCCCAGGTCTCCAAAATCTGACCCGGTAGCGGCGCGCTGATGGCGCGTCGGGGAGGGTAAGCGGCTGCTGGGCAAACCGCGTTTGCGGCTGTGAAACCTCCCACCCACGCGCCCGACGTAGCCTTAAACCGGCTATGATGGGCGTTTGTGCGTGTGCATTCGCACGCGTGTCACAACCACTATCAAAGGACCCAATTTTATGGCCCCCAAGAAGAAGGTTGCTGGCCTGATCAAGCTCCAGATCCAGGCTGGCGCTGCCAACCCTGCACCGCCGATCGGCCCCGCGCTCGGTCAGCACGGTGTGAACATTATGGAGTTCTGCAAGGCTTACAACGCTGCCACCGAGTCGCAGCGCGGTAACGTCGTGCCGGTGGAGATCACGGTTTACGAAGACCGCTCCTTCACCTTCATCCTGAAGACCCCGCCGGCCGCTGAGCTGATCAAGAAGGCTGCTGGTGTCCCCAAGGGTTCGGCCACCCCGCACAGCGTCAAGGTTGCTTCGCTAACCCAGGACCAGGTGCGCACCATTGCCGAAACCAAGATGCCTGACCTGAACGCCAACGACATCGACGCCGCCGCGAAGATCATCGCCGGCACCGCCCGCTCCATGGGCATCACCGTCGCTGAGTGATTTAAGACCAAATAACCGTGGTAGAGCCATGCGCGGCTCGCACACCACGACTGCATAAGGAGAAAGCAGATGACTAAGCGCAGCAAGGCCTACCGCGCCGCCGCTGAGAAGATCCAGTCTGGGATCCTCTACACGCCGGCCGAGGCTGTCCGCCTGGCTAAGGAAACTTCCGTAACCAAGTTTGACTCCACGGTGGACGTGGCCCTACGTCTGGGTGTTGACCCCCGTAAGGCCGACCAGATGGTGCGTGGCACCGTTAGCCTCCCGCACGGCACCGGCAAGACCGCCCGGGTCCTGGTCTTCGCCCAGGGTGAGCGTGCTCAGCAGGCTATCGACGCCGGCGCTGACGAGGTTGGTGGCGACGACCTGATCGCTAAGGTTGCCGCTGGCTACACCGACTTCGACGCCGCCGTGGCCACCCCCGACCTGATGGGTAAGGTTGGTCGTCTAGGGCGCGTGCTGGGTCCCCGTGGCCTCATGCCCAACCCCAAGACTGGCACCGTTACCATGGATGTAGCCAAGGCTGTTAAGGACATTAAGGGCGGTCGTATCGAGTTCCGCGTTGACCGCGCCGCTAACCTTAACTTCATCATTGGTAAGGTTTCCTTCTCTGAGGAAGCTCTAGCCGAGAACCTGGCTGCCGCAGTTGAAGAGATCCTGCGTCTAAAGCCCTCCACCTCTAAGGGCCGTTACGTCCTTAAGGCCACCATGGCTACCACCATGGGTCCGGGCATTCCGCTGGACCCCACCAAGCTGGCCTGAGCTTGAGCTAAACAAAGTCCCCCGGCGCAGTTCAACTGCGCCGGGGGATTTTTGCTGTATGCGGTTGAGTTTTCTTTTAGAGTTTGGGTTTAGAGCTTGGGTTCTGCCACGCCTTTGAAAACCCAGATTCTCATTAGCACGTACAGGTAGATGCCTTCACAGCAGGCAGAGATCACGCGGGCCACTTCAGGGTTGATGTGCAGGCCGTAGTGCAGCACACTGGAGAGACCCAAAATGAAGATGACGTACTGGGAGATTAGCCCAAATACGTAGCGGGCGCCTTGTGCGGCGGCGTGTCCATGAGCCTGGAAGTTAAGCCAGCGGTTCAAGATTAGTGAGTACAGCCCAGCCAAAGCGTAGCCCAGGGTGATAGATAGCGGGTAGTACCAGCCAAGTAATGAGTTAAATAGCCATAGCAGGCTAATATCCAGCAGGAAACCGGAGCCGTTAATGATGGCGTAGCCAATGAAGGTGACCGGTACACGCTTGCCTAGGGGCTTTGGGATTAGCCGGTGCAGGGCGGTTATTAGCTGTAAAAACACCCGTGGAGCGCGGCGCATAGGGACTGTTTCGCTAGGCGCCGGTATCTCCGCTTGGTCAGCTGTGGTGGGTGCGGTAGAAATTTGAGTCATACTGGGCCTTTTTACTTGCGAGCTTTACTTGTTTCAGCCTAGCGTGTGTAGCTAGAGCTGACCCCCTACCTGCGGATGAGAGCACATGTGAGTAGACACACCCAGCTTTCAGGGGTGAGGCTATTGATGTGTAGATGGCATTCCGATACTCTGGAGCCTGCCAAAGACCGCAGGTTCTAAACCTATTTCAGGTGGAGAGTAAATCCTTCAATGGATACCCGCGTAGGCGTGCCTAGTAGTTACATTATTATTGATGTATCACCCTGTGCCGCCGGCGCAGGGTTTTTTGTTGTGGGGCCTGTGTAAAGACCACGGAAGGAGGGCCCATGGCAAGGCCTGACAAGGAAGCGGCGATTGCCGCCCTAACGGAGCAATTCCGTAGCTCGGGCGCTGTGCTGCTAACCGAGTACCGCGGGTTGAGTGTGGCTCAGCTAAAGACGCTGCGCCGTTCGCTTGCCGGCAATGCTCGTTACGCCGTGGTGAAGAACACCCTGGCCGCTATCGCGGCGCGTGAGGCTGGTTTCGAGGCTTTCGCCGAGGAGCTGCACGGCCCCACCGCTATCGCCTTTGTTGAGGGCGAGGCAGTTGACGCTGCTAAGGCTTTGCGTGACTTCGCCAAGGACAACAAGCAGCTGGTAATCAAGGGCGGAATCATGGATGGCAAGTTGCTGTCCGCCGCCGATGTAGACAAGCTTGCATCTCTCGAATCCCGCGAGGTTCTGCTCGCCAAGACCGCTGGTGCCGTTAAGGCTTCGCTGTCTAAGGCTGCATACCTCTTCGCGGCCCCGGCCTCTAAGGCCGTCCGCACCGTTGATGCCCTGCGTGAGAAGCAGGAGCAGGCTGCCTGAGCGCAGCTGGCATCACAGACAAATTTTCCGCCACCCAGGCGGAGCCCAAAAACCTAGGAAGGAACGCCCATCATGGCGAAGCTGACCACTGAAGAGCTCATTGAGGCTTTCAAGGAGCTAACCCTCATCGAGCTATCCGAATTCGTCAAGGCTTTCGAAGAGACCTTCGACGTTACCGCTGCTGCCCCGGCCGCCGTTGCCGTTGCTGCTGCCCCCGGCGCTGCCGCTGAAGAGGCTGAAGAGAAGGACGAGTTCGACGTCGTTCTCGAGGCTATCGGCGACAAGAAGATTGGTGTCATCAAGGAGGTGCGCGCCCTGACCTCCCTCGGTCTGAAGGAGGCCAAGGACCTCGTTGAGTCTGCTCCCAAGGCTGTTCTCGAGGGCGTCAACAAGGAGACCGCCGAGAAGGCTAAGGCTCAGCTCGAGGGCGCTGGTGCTACCGTCGTCCTCAAGTGATTGCTGTTTCGTTAGCTTAACTAATTCGCTAGCGAAAACTGCTTAAAAGAACTGCCCGACGTTATACGTCGGGCAGTTCTTTTACATATACCAAGACTTTTACAACTGTTTCATAACTGGATGTATGGGCTCGCCGCCTCTAATGCGAGACATAGAATCTGAAAAAAGTCTACTAACTTGGTTGCATGTGACCTGACCTGGGTGTACTCTGAACTGCATCAACCAAGGACTGGTTGGTCGGGGGGGGGCTTATCGCACTCTAAGCCTTAACCGAGAATTTAGTGCGAGGAGATGAGTCAATTGGTGACTCAAAAATTTAGCTATACGCTATTGGCCGCGCCCATAGCGGTAGCTGTAATGGTGTTATCTGGGTGTTCGAGTGGCGGTAGTGCTAATTCGCAATCCACTGCTGAAGCTGATGTTTCAGCAGTAGAGGCAACGGTATCTCCAGATAATTTGGTTAAAAAAGACCAAAAACACTGGGCGCTTCCCACTGATGCTTATACAGGTACCACCAACGGCCTTTATGTGGCTGTTAAAGAGACAGTAGTTCAAGATTGTATGACGAAAAAGGGGCTCAGCTATGAGGTCTACCCCTACTCTGCTGCATCTGAAAAATCACAGGTAGGCACTGGTAGCGGGCATATGCTGTTTAACGAAGAGATAGCCTCAAAATACGGTTATTCAGCCCCTCCTGAGGACAGTATTCAGCCACGCCTCGATATTGAGCGTAAGCAAGACCAGAACCCTTCCTCCTGGAAGCAAGAGCGTGATGCCTGCTTTGCTGAAGCAGATAAGGCAGACATTATCAAGAAGTTAGACACTCAAGGTGGCCTACCCTCAAGTGTAGTTGCTGATGTTAACCCGCCAGGGTTAGATGCTGCGGCAGCTAAGTGGCGTAGCTGTATGGCGCCGCTTGGCTTAGCTGACCTTGAAAAGGCTCCAGGTGGTTATCCCTCAAGCTCATTTGCTCAGCAAATCGGGGCTACTGGTAATGAAGAAGATTATAAGGATCCATCCCAGCACCCGGTTACTGACTACGAGCTCAAGGTAGCGGTTCAAGATGCTAAATGCAGAGCCAGCAGTGGGTATGACACCATTTTGTACAATGCCCAATGGTCTGCCTCTTACAATTATGTAAAGAAGCATCTTAACGAGCTGACAGTTTTGCGTCAGAAATCTGCGAAGGTGAAAGATGAATCTATCGCCTTCCTGAAGAGTCACGGAAACTATACTCAGTGACTTGGATCCAAACTTGGAAGTGCCCACCTAATATGGTGAGCACTTCCAAGTCGAGGTTTTTAAATATAAAAAATTTAGTGTTGTGATTAGTATGCGTAAGCATAAAGTACTCGTATCTGTAGTGATTCTGGCGGTTTTCGCGCTGGCCATTGGAGGCACATGGTGGCTGGCGCGCACTATGCAGTCTCCTGCGCAGCGTCAGGCAGCAGCTCAACCACCACAACAGCGCCCAGTTAGTGCAACAGTTGCAACTGGAGAGCTGACAGATACGGTAACTGCTAACGCAACTATAAGTGCACTTGCAAGCACTGACTATCAACTTACCTTGCCTGATGGCACAAAACATGCGGTAGTAACTAAAGCCGGGTTAGCTTCTGGAAAGCAAATTACTTCAGGTAGCGTGCTGCTTTGGATAAATGACCGCCCAGTATTTGCTTTTTCTGGCGCAGTCCCGGCCTATCGTGATCTGCGCCAAGGAGATAGCGGCACAGATGTATTGCAGCTACAGCAAGCCTTGGCTTCTATTGGCTATCAAGTTGAAGCAAACAGTAAATTTGATGATGCCACAGCGCGGGCGTTAACTAATCTGTACCAAGATAACGGATCAGAAGTTAACACCACCACCGCAGAAAATAGCGAGCAGGGCGGAAAAGACACTGACCAGGCAGAAAAGACAGATAAAACCGGAACGGATAAAACTGAGGCGGATAAAGCCGATAAGGGTGACTCAGCCACTGGGCAAGCAGGCCGTAACCAGGGCGAGAGCGATAAAAAAGCTAAAAAACAGGTGCTGCTTAATCAGTCTGAATACTTGTTTGTGCCCTCGCTGGAACAGGGCAGGGTATTAACAGATATCCCGGCGGCAGGGGCAAGGCTTAGTGAAAACGCAAAGTTAACGGTTGCCGGTCAAGGCAGTCAACTTAGCGCTGAACTTCCCGCACAGGTAAGCACGCAAATAAAAGTTGGCGCTACCGCCTGGGCCACCATAGGTGGCAAAAAGGTACAGTTAACTCTTAGTAAAATTGAAGAAGAAAGCGACAACAAACAGGGCAGTAAAGATTCTGCAAATCAGGCCGGCCCGGCCGCTCCTAAAGTACAAAAAGGTATCTTCACTGCCTCTGACGTTACCTTGTTAAGTAGCCAAAAGATTGGCTCTACCATACTTATTACTATCGAGCGCACCCCAACTATTCGCGGCGGCTTTATAGTGCCTAAGCGTGCAGTTGCGGCAGCAGCTGATGGAACCACCAGTGTGCTTAAACTTGAAGGTAAAACTTGGAAAAAAATCTCTGTTGAAGAGCTGGGCTGTGTGGCAGGGCAATGCTCTGTCAAATCTACTCAGTTACGTGCAGGTGATCAGGTAAGAGTAGACCAATGACCGTAATTGAACTGGTTGATGTAGATAAAGTATATCCAGGTACCGTGCAGGTACATGCTTTGCGCGGGGTAAACCTGAAAATTAACCAAGGTGAGTTGGTTGCTATTACCGGGCCGTCAGGTGCTGGAAAATCAACGCTACTAAATGTTTTAGCGCTTCTCGATACCCCAACTTCAGGAGCCTATCTACTAGATGATACAGATGTATCTGGGCTAAACGAAGATGCGCGCGCTAAATTACGTAGTAACACTTTTGGATTTATCTTCCAGTCATTTCACCTGCTTAAAAAACGATCAGTATTAGATAATGTTGCTTTAGGCCTGCAGTATAGGGGAGTGGTACGTGCGCAAGCTTTACAGTTAGCGCGCGAGGCACTGGAATATGTAGGTTTAAGTAAACGTAAAGATTTTGCTGCTGACCAACTTTCAGGTGGTGAACGTCAGCGTGTAGCAATTGCGCGCGCTATTGTATCTAATGCCCCTGTGCTGGTTGCTGATGAGCCTACAGGTAACCTTGACAGTAAATCTTCAGCTGAAATTGTGGCTTTACTGCGCGGCTTACATGAGCGTGGCACCACGGTTGTGATCGTTACTCACGATCCTGCAATTGCTGCTTCATGCCCACGTCAACTGCACGTTATAGACGGTGTAGTTAGTGAAATAACGCCTAACAAGGGGGCGCATGTAGCCGAGGCGACTGAGGTGATACCTCCAGTGCAGATCCCACAAGCACTAGGGGTGGCCTCTAAAGTTAAGTGGCGTTCGGCTTTGCAGGATGTAGCGGCAAACCTTGCCTCTACCCCGCGTAGAACAGCTCGTTTGGTTGGGGTGGTTTTACTAGGAGTGGCGCTAGCTCTTAGCACTTTAGGGCTGGGGCAAACGATTGGTGCGCAAGTGTCTTCCACCTTTGATGCCACCCGTAATACGCGCGTGGCAGTGGCTGTGCATAATGAAGATTCTGCCCAGGTAGTTACTCCCATGCTTAACAGCTGGAGGCAGTCAACCTGGAAAAAAATTAACTCCGTGCCGGGAGTGGACTCTAGCCTATTCTTCACCGAAGGTGATGATATTGAGGTTGCTACGCGGCTGGGAGAAAAAGGGCAACGAGCCCGCATCTACGGCTTTGATGATATAGGCGTTGATAGCTCCTTATTCACTGTGCAATGGGTGGGTGCTAAACTTGCGCATCTGGCAGATAACCAGATTTTGATTGGGCAAAACGCTGCTGAAAAACTTGAGTTAGGTCCGTTAAGCGCTGATCCAACTGTATGGATTAACGGTGTGCCCTATGAGGTTGTAGGGATTATTAAAGATGCCGGTATACGTGCAGAAATGCTCGCCGGGGTGGGGCTTAACTATAGGGTTGCTCGCCAGTTGGGTGAGCCAGTATCGCTGGGTTTAGAAATTAAAGTAGCTCCTGGAGCTGCCCAGCAAGTAGCTAAAGCAGTGCCTTTAACCTGGGATCCAACGCAAGTTGATGCTATGAGTGTTGATGCACCACCTGACCCGCGTGGTTTAAGAGACCAGATCGAGGGCTCACTACAGGCTGTCTTACTAACTTTGACCGGCGTGTCTGTGCTGGTGGCAGTGTTGTCTTTGTCTAGTGCGATGAGCGGGGCGGTGCATGAAAGGCAGGGAGAGCTGGCTTTGCGACGCGCAATTGGTGGCCGTAAACGCCATTTGCGAGTTTTGCTTGCGCTTGAATCAATGTTTATTGGCTTTATCGGTGGCCTGTTTGGCGCATTGGTGGCTGTGCTGGCAATTTTGGTGGTAACCGTGGTGCAACGGTGGCAGCCGGTAATGGATCCGTGGGCTTTGCCAATTGGAATGCTGGCAGGGTTGCTTACAGGCTTACTAGGTTCATTGGCTGCTTTGCGGCGCGTGGCCGCTGTGCAACCGGCCCAAGCTCTACGAGGCTGACATTTAACTACTTTGGTGTGTAAGGAAGATTTTTTTGTTTTATGTGCTAAAAATGTAAGCAACCAACGGATGGTCACCTAGGGGGAGTCATGTACCTACACTCAAGGATGAGGGGTTTTCTTCCGGCTGCGATCGCATTGCTTTTATGCGTATCAGGATGTGCGGATGATGCTCCTAATAACAAAGATGTAAGCGCTCAAGAAGTTTCACAAATCACCGCCCCAGCAGATGGGACAATGTCTAAAGACGGTCTAGTCAAAAAAGACTCAACCAAGGGAACTTTGCCAGCAGATCCCTACCGTTTACCGGACGATAGGTTGCAGGCTTACGCCGAGAACCTATATATCGCTAACTGCATGAAACAAAGCGGCTATGAGTATCCGGTACAAACCTACGATTGGAATGATCCTGCCACCCCGCTGGAAAGCCCTCCCGGCTATAACGGGCGCTTTACTGTGGCCAAAGCACAAGCCTATGGCTACCATGTGTCCAGTAAGCGCCGTGAAGAGTGGCTGAAGGTAGTTGAGCAGAAAAACCAATTACTTAAAGATCCTGCTGCCGATAAAACATTTATGGCCTGCAGTGAAAAGCTGCGCTCTAGCGGGGTTTTTAAAGCTTCAGACAAGCTAGGAGGTGGTGTAGCCCCCTATGTCAATGACGTCTCGAAACTTCCGGCGGTGCGTGCTGCCGCTCAACGCTGGCGTAAATGCATGGCCCCGCAAGGGATTGCGGATCTGCCAGAAGAGCCACAGATAGCTCCGTCGGTGGCCACAAAATTTGGGCTGGTTGATGGTGGCGATAGTGCAGTCAGTGCAGAAGAAATTAAGCTTGCCGTAGCAGATGCAAAATGCCGTGAACAAAGTGGCTATGAACAGCTGGTCTACGACTTGCAATGGGTTGGGCAAGAGCAAATCCTGGCGCGTGACCCAAACTACTGGCAAGCCCGCCTCAAGCTGGTACGTCAAGCCACTAACGAATACAAGACATATATCAACACCCACCGAAATGGTTAGCGCATAGCTTTGGTGCCGGCCAGCTAATGGCCGGCACTGGCTATGGGCTTAGAAAATGTTGTATTATATGCCGCATGTGGCGCGTATCGCAGCGTAGAGAGCGCGCACTAGTATAGACACATTTGTGGTATCCGTGTACGCTAGCGCTTTGCGTGCATTGTGTATGCTTGTCGTTTTTGCCCCGCCGCAAGGCGTGACATGCGGGAAAAAATACTAGACCGCGCGCGTGTAACCGCGATCGTTAAGGAAGGGTCTCCTTTTGGCTGCTTCGCGCACCCCTGTTGCACCTACTGCTGAAGCCATCGCGGCGCGTATTGCGTCGCGTCGCATTAACTTCGCCACCATTGCGGAGCCGATGCAGGTTCCGAATCTACTAGCCCTACAGACCGAGAGTTTCGACTGGCTCGTCGGTAACGAGCGTTGGCGCGAGCGTGTTGAAGCCGCCAACGCCGTTCGTCCGGGTTCACTGCCTGAGGTGTCCGGTCTGGAGGAAATCTTCGAAGAGATTTCCCCGATTGAAGACTTTGGGCAAACCATGTCCCTGTCTTTCCACGACCACCGCTTCGAAGAGCCCAAGTACACGGCTGACGAGTGCAAGGAGAAGGGTCAGACCTACTCCGCACCGCTGTATGTGGTGGCCGACTTCGACAACTTTGACACCGGTGAGATTAAGTCCCAGACCGTGTTCATGGGTGACTTCCCGCTCATGACTGAGCGCGGTACCTTCATTATCAACGGTACCGAGCGTGTGGTTGTCTCCCAGCTGGTGCGTAGCCCCGGCGTGTACTTCGAGCGCGGCGTCGAAAAGGGCACCGACAAGCTGATCTACAACGCCAAGGTGATCCCCTCACGCGGCGCCTGGCTTGAGTTCGAGGTAGACAAGAACGACCACGTATTCGTACGTATCGACCGTAAGCGCAAGCAGGACATCACCGTGTTCCTGCTGGCTTTGGGTATGGACGAGTCTGAAATTCGCAAGGAATTCGCCGACTACCCGGCCCTAACCTCCGCCCTGGACGGCGACCGCAAGGTAACCACCCAGGATGAGGCGCTGCTGGACATCTACCGCAAGATCCGCCCCGGTGAACCGCCGAGCGTTGAGGCCGGTCGCGCCCTGCTGGAGAACTTCTACTTCAACCCCAAGCGCTACGACCTAGCCAAGGTTGGTCGCTACAAGATCAACAAGAAGCTGGGTATCGCCGCAGACCTGAGCGAGTCTGTGCTGCGCATCGAGGACATCAACGCCACCATCAAGTACCTGCTGGCTCTGCACCAGCACCAGGACTTCGTTAAGGGCTTCCGTGACGGCGAAGAAGTTGACATCCCGGTTGAGTACGACGACATCGACCACCTCGGTAACCGCCGCATCCGCGCCGTCGGTGAGCTCATCCAGTCTCAGGTGCGCACTGGTATGAGCCGTATGGAGCGTCAGGTGCGTGAGCGCATGACCACCCAGGACGCTGAGGCCATCACCCCCAACACCCTGATCAACATCCGTCCGGTGACTGCCGCTATCAAGGAGTTCTTCGGTACTTCTCAGCTCAGTCAGTTCATGGACCAGAACAACCCGCTGGCTGGTTTGACCCACAAGCGCCGCCTGTCGGCCCTTGGCCCCGGTGGTTTGAGCCGTGAGCGCGCCGGTATGGAGGTGCGTGACGTTCACACCTCGCACTACGGGCGTATGTGCCCCATCGAATCTCCTGAAGGCCCAAACATTGGTCTGATCGGTTCGCTGGCTACCTTCGCCCGCATCAACCCCTTCGGTTTCATCGAGACCCCCTACCGTGTGGTGCGTGACGGTCAGGTTACTGACGAGGTGCACTACCTAACCGCCGACGACGAGAAGCGCCACGTTATCGCTCAGGCTTCGGTTAAGCTCGACGACGAGGGTCGCTTCGTTGACGAGGCTGTGCTGTGCCGTCTGGGTGACGGTGAGCCGGCCCTGATGCCGGTTGACTCGGTTGACTTCATGGACGTGTCTGCCCGCCAGATGGTGTCTGTGGGTACCTCCCTGATTCCGTTCTTGGAGCACGACGACGCTAACCGCGCTCTGATGGGTGCCAACATGCAGCGCCAGGCTGTGCCGCTAATCCGTCCCGACGCCCCGCTGGTGGGTACCGGTATGGAGCGCCGCACCGCCGTCGACGCTGGTGACGTGGTAGTAGCCGCTAAGGCCGGTGTGGTCACTGAGGTTTGCGCTGACTTCGTGCGTGTAGCCAACGACGACGGCTCTGAGTCCCTATACAAGGTGGCTAAGTTCCTGCGTTCTAACCAGGGCAACTGCTACAACCAGCACGTGGTTGCTGATGAGGGGGAGCGCGTTGAGGTAGGCACCGTCCTAGCTGACGGCCCCGCTACCGACGGCGGCGACCTGGCTCTGGGCCAGAACCTGCTGGTGGCCTTCATGACCTGGGAAGGTTTCAACTATGAGGACGCCATCATCCTGTCTCAGCGTGTGGTCTCTGACGACTTGCTGACCTCCATCCACATTCAGGAGCACGAGGTTGACGCCCGCGACACCAAGCTTGGTGCCGAGGAAATCACCCGCGACATCCCCAACGTGGGTGAAGATGCACTAGCTAACCTAGACGAGCGCGGCATTATCCGCATCGGTGCTGAGGTTAACAGCGGTGACATCCTGGTTGGTAAGGTCACTCCGAAGGGTGAAACCGAGCTGACCAGTGAAGAGCGCCTGCTGCGCGCCATCTTCGGTGAGAAGGCCCGCGAAGTGCGTGACACCTCGCTGCGTGTGCCCCACGGTGAATACGGCATCGTCACTGCGGTGCGTGAAATCGTGGCTGGCGACAGCGACGAGCTGCCCGCTGGCGTGAACCGCATGGTACGCGTACACATTGCCCAGCGCCGTAAGATCACCGTCGGTGACAAGCTCTCTGGCCGTCACGGCAACAAGGGTGTTATCTCCAAGATCCTGCCGATCGAGGACATGCCCTTCCTAGCTGACGGTACTCCGGTAGACATCATTCTTAACCCGCTGGGTGTGCCCAGCCGTATGAATGTTGGTCAGGTGCTGGAAATCCACATGGGTTGGATCGCTTCGCGTGGTTGGGATGCCACTGCTAAGCGTGAAGCCGGTGAAGAGTGGGCCAACAAGCTGCCCGAGTTCGCGGTTAAGGCCCCGGCTCACAGCCCGATCGCCACCCCGGTATTCGATGGTGTGGCCGACGACGTGCTAATGGGTCTGCTTGACTCCACTTTGCCTAACCGCGACGGCGTCCAGCTAGTTGGTCCCGACGGTAAGGCCCAGCTGTTCGATGGCCGCTCCGGCGAGCCCTTCCCGTACCCCATTTCCGTGGGTTACATGTACATCCTTAAGCTCCACCACCTGGTGGACGACAAGATCCACGCCCGTTCCACCGGTCCTTACTCCATGATTACCCAGCAGCCGCTGGGTGGTAAGGCCCAGTTCGGTGGTCAGCGCTTCGGTGAGATGGAGGTGTGGGCACTGGAGGCTTATGGCGCCGCCTATGCTCTGCAGGAACTCCTGACCGTCAAGTCTGACGACGTTGTCGGTCGTGTAAAGGTGTATGAAGCCATTGTTAAGGGTGAGGACATTCCTGAGCCCGGCATCCCCGAATCCTTCAAGGTACTTATGAAGGAAATGCAGTCTCTGTGCCTGAACGTAGAGGCTCTGGATGCGGCTGGAAACGTTATCTCCCTCGATGGCGTCGATGACGACTCGCGTCGCCGCAGCTCTGACCAGCTGGGCTTTGACCTGGGTCGCCGCCCTAACACTGACCTGAGTGTTATCTGATCCTAACTGCGTGTGGGCTGCTAGCAGCCTGCAGCCCACACGCGTTCTTCCCTGCGCAGCACTTTCATAGCTGTTACAGGCACTGATAAGACAAAGACTTTGCAGACATTTCGGAAGTAGGAACTGTGCTCGACGCTAACGTCTTCGATCGCATTCACCTGGGCCTAGCCTCCTCGGATGACATCCGCACCTGGTCACGCGGCGAGGTTAAGAAGCCTGAAACCATCAACTACCGTACCCTCAAGCCCGAGAAGGACGGTCTCTTCTGCGAGAAGATTTTCGGTCCTACCCGCGACTGGGAGTGCTCTTGCGGTAAGTACAAGCGTGTACGTTACAAGGGCATCATTTGTGAGCGCTGTGGGGTCGAGGTTACTCGCTCCAAGGTGCGCCGTGAGCGCATGGGTCACATCAAGCTGGCCGCTCCGGTAACTCACATCTGGTACTTCAAGGGTGTGCCTTCACGCCTGGGCTACCTGCTCAACCTGGCCCCTAAGGACCTAGAGAAGGTCATTTACTTCGCCGCTTACATGATCACCGAGGTGGACGAGAAGTCTCGCCACGATGATCTACCCATGCTGCGCACTGAGTTTGAGCTCAAGAAGAAGCAGGTCACTGAGCGCGGTGAAGCTGACGTGGAAGAGCGTCAGCGTCGCCTAGAAGCTGAAGTGGCCCAGCTGGAGGCTGAGGGCGCCAAGGCTGATCAGCTTGAGAAGCTACGCCGCACCGCTGAGCGCGACATTGGTGCGCTGCGTCGTCGTAACCTCAAGACCCTAGAGCACATGGACAAGATCTGGGATCGTTTCGTTAACCTCAAGGTCGGTGACCTGGAGGGCGACGACGTTCTCTACCGTGACATGGCGGTTGACTACGGCATCTACTTCAAGGGTGCCAAGGGTGCTGAGGCCATCCAGCAGCGTCTGCGTACCTTCGACCTAGACAAGGCCGCTGAGGAACTGACTGAGATCGTTGCTAACGGCACTGGCCAGCGCAAGACCCGCGCCATCAAGCGCCTGAAGGTAATCAACGCTTTCCGCGCCACCAACACCAGCCCCGAGGCTATGGTGCTGGATGTTATCCCGGTAATCCCGCCGGACCTGCGCCCCATGGTGCAGCTCGATGGTGGCCGCTTCGCCACCAGTGACCTCAACGACCTCTACCGTCGTGTGATTAACCGTAACAACCGTCTCAAGCGCCTAATGGACCTAGACGCCCCCGAGATCATGGTTAACCACGAAAAGCGTATGCTGCAGGAAGCTGTGGATGCGCTGTTCGACAATGGTCGCCGTGGCCGCCCGGTTACCGGCGTCGGTAACCGCCCGCTCAAGAGCCTGTCTGACATGCTCAAGGGTAAGCAGGGTCGTTTCCGTCAGAACCTGCTGGGTAAGCGTGTGGACTACTCTGGCCGTTCGGTAATCGTCGGTGGCCCCCAGCTCAAGCTGCACCAGTGTGGTCTGCCTAGCCAGATGGCCCTGGAGCTGTTCAAGCCTTTCGTTATGAAGCGCCTGGTTGAGCAGAAGCGGGCTCAGAACGTTAAGGCCGCCAAGCGTATGGTGGAGCGTTCTAACCCCGAGGTTTGGGACGTACTGGCTGAGGTTATTCGTGAGCACCCGGTGCTGCTTAACCGTGCACCTACCTTGCACCGTCTGGGTATCCAGGCTTTCGAGCCCCAGCTGATTGAGGGTAAGGCTATCCAGCTGCACCCGCTGGTGTGTGCTCCCTTCAACGCTGACTTCGACGGCGACCAGATGGCTGTGCACCTGCCGCTAGGTGCAGAGGCCCAGTCTGAGGCCCGCATTTTGATGCTCAGCGCCAACAACATTCTTAAGCCTTCCGATGGCCGCCCGGTGACCATGCCGGCCCAGGAAATGATTGCCGGTCTGTTCCACCTGACCAGCAACCCTGACCCGGCGGTTGAGGTTGAAAAGGACGCTAACGGTGAGCCGGTAGTGCCCGCTTTCTCCTCCTTCGCTGAGGCCAAGATGGCTTTCGACTTCGGCAAGCTGCACCTAAACGCGCTAGCTGACATTCGTTTTGAAGAGGGCATCACCCCGCCCATCGGCTGGGTAGCTCCGGAGAACTACACCGAGGGTGACCCGATCACCCTGCGTACCACCTTGGGGCGCGCCATCTTCAACGTCAACCTGCCGGGCACCTTCCCCTACGTCAACGAGATCGTTGACAAGAAGAAGCTCTCCGACATCATCAACACGCTGGCTGAGCGTTACCCCCGCGTGGAGGTAGCCGCCTCGCTGGATGCCTTGAAGAATTCCGGTTTCGGCTGGGCCACCTGGTCTGGTGTGACCGTAGCCTTCTCCGATGTGGTTTCGCCCGCTTCTAAGCCCCAGATTCTGGCTGGCTATGAAGCCCAGGCTGCCAAGATCGAAGAAGACTTCGCTGAAGGTATGCTCACCGAGGATGACCGTTATGACGCGCTGATCAAGATCTGGACTGAAGCCACTAACGAGGTGGCCCAGGCTATGCGCGACAACTTCCCTGAGCGCAACACGGTTTACCGCATGGTTTCCTCCGGTTCGCGTGGTAACTGGGACCAGATCCGCCAGCTGGCGGGTATGCGTGGTTTGGTGTCTGACCCTAAGCAGCGTCTGATTGAGCGCCCGATTACCTCCAACTACCGTGAGGGTCTAAGCGTTCTGGAGTACTTCACCGCTACCCACGGTGCCCGTAAGGGTCTGGCCGACACCGCTCTGCGTACCGCTGACTCGGGTTACTTGACCCGTCGTCTGGTGGACGTGGCCCAGGACGTGATTGTGCGTGAAGAGGACTGTGGCACCCGCAAGGGTCTAACCGTCCAGATCGCTGACCGCGACGCTGCCGGCAACCTGGTTCCCGGCGAGATCGTGGAGACCACCGCCTACGCCCGTACCCTGGCCCGCGACGCCGTGGACGCTGAGGGCAACGTGGTGCTGGCTGCTGGTGAGGACGTCGGCGACGTCGCCATTGAGAAGCTGGTGGCTGCCGGCATCGAGTCCATCGTGATTCGTTCCGTGCTCACCTGTGACTCCGCCGTCGGTACCTGTGCCGCCTGCTATGGCCGTTCGCTGGCCACCGGTAAGCGCGTGGACATCGGTGAGGCTGTGGGTATTATTGCCGCCCAGTCCATTGGTGAGCCCGGTACTCAGCTGACCATGCGTACCTTCCACACCGGTGGTGCGGCTACCAGTGCCGACATCACCCAGGGTCTACCTCGTGTGCAGGAGCTTTTCGAAGCCCGTACGCCTAAGGGTGAGGCCGTGGTGGCTGAGGCTGCTGGCCGCCTGGCTATTGAGGACGACGTCGACGGTAAGCGCCTGGTCATTAAGCGTGACGACGCCGAAGAGGACCTGGTGGTTCCGGTTTCGCGCCGCGCCAAGCTGCTGGTGAAGGAAGGCGACCACGTTGACCCGGGTCAGCCCATGACTGAGGGTCCGATTGACCCCAAGAAGGTGCTGCGTCTGCGTTCGGTTTCTGCCACCCAGCGTCACCTGGTGGATGAGGTCCAGAAGGTGTACCGCGACCAGGGTGTGGACATCCACGCCAAGCACATTGAGGTTATTGTGCGCCAGATGCTGCGTCGCGTAACCGTGCTTGACCCTGGTGACACCGAGCTGCTGCAGGGTGACTTTGTGGATGTGATGACCTTCCGCGAGCAGTCGCGCAAGGCTATGGCTGAGGGCGGCAAGCCCGCCTCGGGCCGTACCGAACTGATGGGTATCACCAAGGCCTCCTTGGCTACCGACTCGTGGCTGTCTGCCGCCTCCTTCCAGGAAACCACTCGCGTGCTCACTGAGGCCGCCATGAACGGCCGCTCTGACACCCTGATGGGCCTGAAGGAGAACGTCATCCTCGGTAAGCTGATCCCGGCCGGTACCGGTCTGGCCCGCTACCACGATGTTGAGGTGGAGCCCACCGAGGCCGCTAAGGCGGAGATTTTCTCCCGCACTGGCGACACCCAGGTAGCCAACAACTACGGTCTAGGCGATTTCCACGCGGACTTCTCCGATGACTACCACACTGGGTTCTCCACGGACTACCAGTTCTGAGCTGTTAAACGTGCGCGTTAAGCGCGCACGCTAGGCTGAGCAAAAACAATCGGGCGGGTGGG
>ERZ772932.53-NODE-53-length-71729-cov-13.034573_pt1 | contig 71729 bp, 60 predicted proteins | sample MGYA00511684_ERZ772932 | MGnify/ENA primary metagenome ERZ772932 (study PRJEB29015, sample SAMEA2738078) | human oral metagenome | biome: human oral; feature: human-associated habitat; material: saliva | place: China | collected 2210 ...
CCTCGAACTGCTGCTCAGGGCATAGCATGTGTTGCAACCACCCCTAGAATCTGCCTGCAACTGTACTAAGTAAGGGGGGGCTCATCCCCGCGTGAGCGGGGAAAACGATATGTCATTACTGTCCAGCGTATAAAGTCAGGGCTCATCCCCGCGTGAGCGGGGAAAACTTTTAGCTGACTCCCGATAACCGTTGCTAACTCGGCTCATCCCCGCGTGAGCGGGGAAAACTTTTAGTGCGCGCGGGTTGAGTAACTTTATCGAGGCTCATCCCCGCGTGAGCGGGGAAAACTGGTCCCCTGGCCGGCGTATGATGAAGCTAAGGGGCTCATCCCCGCGTGAGCGGGGAAAACCCGACTGTCTGGGAGACGTCCCTAGCAGCACACGGCTCATCCCCGCGTGAGCGGGGAAAACTGACTACCCCAGCGGCGGCCACGGCGGCGGCGGGGCTCATCCCCGCGTGAGCGGGGAAAACTGTACCCGATCCGGTACAGCTGTACTAAGAGGAGGCTCATCCCCGCGTGAGCGGGGAAAACTCGGGGCGGCATTCAATACCGATAGTGCCCGCGGGCTCATCCCCGCGTGAGCGGGGAAAACATAGCTTCGCCTGATAACGTCCATTTGGAGGTAGGCTCATCCCCGCGTGAGCGGGGAAAACGGTAGCGCCACCCCATGCGGTAGACCGGGTAGGGGCTCATCCCCGCGTGAGCGGGGAAAACCATCAAACCCTTGTCGGTTTCAGTAAAAACTGCGGCTCATCCCCGCGTGAGCGGGGAAAACGGCGATAGCGACAAATGTTGGCAGCTTTAAGTCGGCTCATCCCCGCGTGAGCGGGGAAAACCTGCTAGTGGCTCTGTGGCGGTGACCGCCACTGGGCTCATCCCCGCGTGAGCGGGGAAAACTGGAGACCATTTGGAATGGTGTTAAGGGCGTTGGGCTCATCCCCGCGTGAGCGGGGAAAACTTACGCGCCATTGACCGCAGCACCGGGTCATGCGGCTCATCCCCGCGTGAGCGGGGAAAACTGTGGCATGACTACTACTACTACTGGGGTTGTGGGCTCATCCCCGCGTGAGCGGGGAAAACGGATACTGATTCTTTCTGGTCCAAAGTGTGGAAGGCTCATCCCCGCGTGAGCGGGGAAAACATTTGGCGCATAGACAAGCCCTGCGCGCGAAGCGGCTCATCCCCGCGTGAGCGGGGAAAACTGAGTCAAAAACAAGTTGCCCAAATCATGGGGGGGCTCATCCCCGCGTGAGCGGGGAAAACGTGCGCCATGATAGCCGCTAGCTATGCTAGCGCGGCTCATCCCCGCGTGAGCGGGGAAAACGTGCGCCATGATAGCCGCTAGCTATGCTAGCGCGGCTCATCCCCGCGTGAGCGGGGAAAACGCGTGCAAAGGCACCGTGCGCGTCTGCAGTTTGGGCTCATCCCCGCGTGAGCGGGGAAAACAAATGCGTGTAAACACTTTTACGGACGGGCCGAGGCTCATCCCCGCGTGAGCGGGGAAAACTAGCTATAGAAGCGGTAAGCGCGGCCAGTGATGGGCTCATCCCCGCGTGAGCGGGGAAAACTCCCTTTTACTCCTCTAGCGCGCGGTCTTGCTCGGCTCATCCCCGCGTGAGCGGGGAAAACTGCCTGTCTGCGCGTGCATAATGCCGCCAGCCGGGCTCATCCCCGCGTGAGCGGGGAAAACGCTACGTTGTCCAGTGCTGGCCAGAGATATTTGGGCTCATCCCCGCGTGAGCGGGGAAAACGTCGAGTTGGTTAATACAATGCCTAACCCAACGGGCTCATCCCCGCGTGAGCGGGGAAAACTTCCAGGCACTCACACATGTTGACCGCATGGCGGGCTCATCCCCGCGTGAGCGGGGAAAACTTAGCCGACTAGACGCAGCAGTAGACCGCGTGCGGCTCATCCCCGCGTGAGCGGGGAAAACAGTCCGTGAATACACGTAATAGACATGATTACCGGCTCATCCCCGCGTGAGCGGGGAAAACGCCACACCTATTTATAACAAATTAAACCCTTGCGGCTCATCCCCGCGTGAGCGGGGAAAACCCTGGGGTCTAATTCCATCCCTACCGATGCTACGGCTCATCCCCGCGTGAGCGGGGAAAACGTTAGGGCACTCTCGGGTACCCATTTTTCACGGGGCTCATCCCCGCGTGAGCGGGGAAAACCTGACCCCAGCTGGCCAATATGTGATTGAAGGAGGCTCATCCCCGCGTGAGCGGGGAAAACCCGGAATTGTCCCCATAGCTATGCCACGCACGGGGCTCATCCCCGCGTGAGCGGGGAAAACACACTAAACGATGCTAACGCAATCATACGAGCGGGCTCATCCCCGCGTGAGCGGGGAAAACCTCCCACGGCGTGGTTTTTAGTGCGTCTAGCTGGGCTCATCCCCGCGTGAGCGGGGAAAACCCGGCGGTATTCATGCGGTCTTGTCGCGTCTCGGGCTCATCCCCGCGTGAGCGGGGAAAACCACTAAACGCGGCCATGGCGGCTAATCCGGTAGGGCTCATCCCCGCGTGAGCGGGGAAAACCTAGATAGGCGCGGCGGTCTGCATCTTTAGCCCGGCTCATCCCCGCGTGAGCGGGGAAAACATATTTGGTGCTGTTTGAGCACCTATAGAGCTGGGCTCATCCCCGCGTGAGCGGGGAAAACCTACACGCACCACGCCTACGCGCATGATGCATGGGCTCATCCCCGCGTGAGCGGGGAAAACCAGGCTGCTTGCACCGCAGCCCTAAAACGCTCGGGCTCATCCCCGCGTGAGCGGGGAAAACTAACAAGGGGTGTAACAAGGTCTGCGAGCGCGAGGCTCATCCCCGCGTGAGCGGGGAAAACATACAGCAGCTCATTGGGCAATTTGTTGACTGGGGCTCATCCCCGCGTGAGCGGGGAAAACGTTTCAGCGTGCCGCTAAGACCGGTGCCTTGGCGGCTCATCCCCGCGTGAGCGGGGAAAACGCCGCCGACAAAAGATCATTAGCAATAGTCAGCGGCTCATCCCCGCGTGAGCGGGGAAAACCTGTCGAGGGCTGCACGCACCTGGTCAACATACGGCTCATCCCCGCGTGAGCGGGGAAAACGGTAGTCTGTTTAGCCCCCGTGGCCCTCAGGCTCATCCCCGCGTGAGCGGGGAAAACTCAGCCTGGAAGGATTTAATGGCGCTGTACGTGGGCTCATCCCCGCGTGAGCGGGGAAAACTTGCGCAACCTCAATTAATTCGACCAGGGTTGCGGCTCATCCCCGCGTGAGCGGGGAAAACATATCGGGTTGAAGCAATAAGTGAATTACCCTCGGCTCATCCCCGCGTGAGCGGGGAAAACTAATCCCCGCGTATACTAGTGTCTATATAGGGGGGCTCATCCCCGCGTGAGCGGGGAAAACACCTGCTTTTGCAGCTCCTCTCGGGCCGCGTGGCCGGCTCATCCCCGCGTGAGCGGGGAAAACCATGCGGCTTGCACAGCGGCGCGGAAGCGCTCGGGCTCATCCCCGCGTGAGCGGGGAAAACTAGCTTGATTCGTTCCTTAGCTAGCCTAATTCGGGCTCATCCCCGCGTGAGCGGGGAAAACTACCGGCTGGTCAATACGTTATCGACGGATTCAGGCTCATCCCCGCGTGAGCGGGGAAAACTACCTAGCGCGGATACGGCCCGGCTAGGTAGGGGGCTCATCCCCGCGTGAGCGGGGAAAACAAACGCATCTCCCTAGGTGACGGTACCTATACCGGCTCATCCCCGCGTGAGCGGGGAAAACTGCCATGGCTGTGTTTAGTGCTATTACGGCCGCGGCTCATCCCCGCGTGAGCGGGGAAAACTAATGATATTAACAGCGCTCTGGATTGTGCCCGGGCTCATCCCCGCGTGAGCGGGGAAAACACTTCTCGAACTGGGGCTTTACGCCCCAAATCGGTCAGATTTTGGAAAGCCTTGAGAGCTGCGCCTACGCTGAAATTTACTCACTGCCGGTCGCTTACGCAACCGACTCGCGGGATCAGGCTCAGAATACTGGCCGCGCCCCTCAGAGTAGTAAGGGCGCATCATCAAAGTAAGCCCCTCGAAGTCGACCGGCTGCCAAGGATCACCCCAGGTCAGAAAGGCCAGACCCTGCTCATTACGGGCTCGATACACCATCACTGCTCGCCCAGTTTTTAGGTTCGCAACAACTATATCCCATAGCCGCTCACGCACACGAGCACTTAAAGTACCCACAAAAACACCAGGCGAAATCTCCATAAGCCAACGCGTCACATGGCCACGCAAACCCTCAGGGACAGCAGATAACACCAGCACAATCACCAGGGCACATCCTCATCATAGGAAACACCCGCAGCTACCGTCCCATCCGCATCATCCCACAGCCGCAAGTCATCAACAACCAGCTCGTCGTCGTCGGGCAGATCCCCGGCCACCGAGAGTAGTCGCTTAATATCCGTGACACACCGCTCTAGCAGCCGAAACTCCCTCACGGCGTCACGCACAGCCTTGCGGGCCGCGCTACCTACCGATTCCTCAGTAGGACTAGCCGCCAGGTCAAATGCAATCGGAATGGTTAGGTTCGCCTTATACAGATCCGCAATGTCGTAGACAAAAGAGCGGTAGGTGCCGCTATGGACAAAACCCAGCCCCGGACTACAGCCCAACGCAACTATCACCGCGTGAATAACACCGTAAATAGCCGAATTAGCTGCCGACAGCGCCTGGTTAACCACTGATCCGTCCTCGAAATTATCCGGATCATACTCGCGCTTATCCCAGGGCACGCCGGTGCGCTGCGAATTCTGCTGATACAGTCTACGCACCCGCGCCCCCTCACGCCCCCGCAGCTGCTGCAGACTCAGTTTAGAGACATCCTCACCCACAAAACGCATCAAATACATGTTGCGGGCAACAGCAAGCCTCAAAGCCGGGTCGCTGACCGCGTGGGCCTGTGCCTCCAGCAGGCGGGAGGAGCGGGAAGGCGGGGTGCCGTGCGCGTAGTACCGCACCCCGTTCTCCCCCACCCACACAACCGTGGAGCCACTTTCTGACAGCACAGAGATCGCCGAGTGAGTGATACGCACTCCTGGCCCCAGCATTAGCACCGATAGTGCCGCCGCCGGGACGTGGGCGATGCCGTGCCCATCCGCCACAGTAATCGCGTTAGAGTCGCGGTTAATTGTGCAGCGTTCCACGTACAGGAACGTTAAACGGTCACGGGCTCGCACCAAGTCCTTCGGGTCAGGAGGCTTGGCTCCCGGTATTGGTTTCATGCCCGGGCTAGGGTCAGTAGGCCACAGCCGTAGGCTTTGCCTCGGCCAATCCCATTGACGACGGCGTAGCGTAGCGCCTGCGGGTCGCTCACCTCAAGGACTCCCTCAAAGGTGGCTACTGCCAGCGTTACCCGCTTCTCGCCGCGCCTGAATTCAACCAGGCTCCGCTCAACTCCGTTGATCAGGAGGTTTTTCCCATCAACACGCTGACCCTGGCTGTCTTCCAGCACCGGCAACTCACCACCCAGATCAGCAGATTCCAGGATCTTAAAACCGCAGCGTTCAGCCCGGTCTAAAACCCATTTAGTCTGCTGCTCCTGGGTGACGTGGGCCAGAATTTTCTTCCGCCCAGCCCGATCAAGCTGGCCCTTATCCCTGAACGTGGGGTTTACGCAGAGTCGGAAACCCCAACGCTGCCCGGCTTCAAGCCGGTCTAGGAACCCGTCAAGCTCGCGCACCACTACACCACCGTCGGTGTCATAACCCGCCGTCTCAACAATGTGCGAGGGGTCAGGCGGCACCGGGCTGGAAATGAACAGCGCATAGGCGGGGCTGCCCTGCTTGCCAGCTGAGTTAGCGGCCCGGTCCAGCCGCCACAGCACGCGCGGCGCTGCGGTGTCGTCGATAGAGCCGGGAGGGAAGCAGTTTAGAACCGCCGCGTGCATCGTCTGCCGACTACGCATTAAATTCCGTGCTCCCCGTCGGTACGGGTTTAGATAGATACGCGTCAGAAACATCAGAGCACCTCCATCGGATCATGAGTCAAACCGGGCATAGGCTGCGGCTTTACAGGCACAAATTCAGGGTTTTCTACCTCAATTCGCGTCTCTTCAACAGTGCGCAGGCTGTAGCGGCGGCGCTGAGAATCGAAGCTGACAGGCACATCCTGCAAGGTGCGCCCGCAGACAGCTCCAGCCTTGAGCGGGATGATCCCCTGATCTGCCACCACGCGCAGGCTCACGCGAGACTCGTGACGTTGCTTGCGCTGGTAAAACTTTGCAGCCAGCCAGGGGGTTTCCTGCAGGGCATCCCAGGCGGCGCCGTCGTGAACTGCTAAACGCAGGGGCATAGTGGGTGGGCAGGCACGCCTACCCAGGTAGAGCGGGAATACGGGCCGCACAATTGCCTGCGCCAGGGCTTCAATCAGCTCATCGGGCCCCTCAATGAAGGCACCGAAAGCCGCGTCAGCCCAGTAAAAGCGGTCAGACAGGGGCATCGAGACCTCGCCACGGTGGGCCGTGTGGAAATCACGAAGTAGCTGGCCGGGCTGGTCTACCCGCACCGCCACGCACAGCTGGGCTAAGTCCTCAATGGGATCTACCCGACGGCGCCCCTGGGCTGCTGCTAGGAGGCCAACCAGAGCGCTTTTCGTGGGAAAAGCCTCGGTTGAGCGACGTGTGAACCGGCTGGAGGAGCCCCATGACTGCATGGGGCCAGCCAGCCTCAGGACGAGTACCTTACTCATCGATTGCTCGCACCACTTCTGCGGTAGCCTCACCCAGCTCGGCTAGAGACACCTGGTCGCCCAGGGCATCAAAGTCCGCGCCGCGCGGCGTGGTCCAGGAGACGATGGAGGATACCGGGTCCATGCCGGTGAGTTCACGCAGCTGCGACTCAAATTCCACAAACCGCTTGATAGCCGGGTCTGCGAATCCACGCCCCTTAGCCACGATAGGATCTTCGAAGGCGCCAGCCAGGTTGATGGGCTGGTCGTCACGTACCTGCACCAGTACCGCGTCCGGTAGGGTGCGGTTAGCGAAGGTGGTGATCTTGCCGGTGGGCATGGAGCGCACGAAGCTGTCTACAAAGAGCTTAATGGCTTCCTCTGCCACAGCCTCATCACCCAGGTTTTCCCGCAGCAGCTCCACGTTAATCGTGGCGTAGCGGTAGACCGTGGCCGAAGCGAACTCGATGGTGCCGATCATGCCTGCACCTGCGTCAGCCTCGTCATCCTGGCGCTTCTTGTCGTCGACGGCGGTGTAGTAGTCGTACTCGCGCTCAACCGCACCCACACCGATAGCGTGTGCCACCTGGCAGGCTGCGTCAACGTTTAGCGAGTTAGGCTCAGCAACCATGCGACCAAACAGCGCGATATCAATGGAGTGGTCAGTGTCTACCAAGTTGCGGGGCTTGAGCGCCTTGAAGGCTTTCTCCGGGTCATCCTCGCCAGCCACGGAGACCAGCGCCTCTGCCACGTGGTCAATCTGCGCAGTCGAGAGAAATACCAAGAAACCAGCTTCCGCCAGCTGCTTTTCGCTCTTGTTGCCACGCGGCTCGGTGAGCTTGAAACCGATGGCCTTCAGCCCCATTGCCGCAAGGTCTGCAGCCTGAGCCTCTAGGTCCGGGCGCTTGGCTACGATGGCCCGGGCAACCAGGTCAACGATCAACTTAGTGCGAACACCGTAGTTGCCGTTAGAGATCTTCTTCTCGAAGTCCTGGCGGGTAGCGCGCTTGATTGCCTGCGAGGAGATGCGCATACGGCTGACACCACCGAAGGTTGCGCTCTTAGGGGCGCCGGTGTCATCACGGTTCGGGTTCGAGGGGGGCAGAGTCTGTAGGACGTGGATATCGATGAAGAGTGACATTGTTTTACCTTTCTATTTTTTGACGTCACTTGTTGTCAGTGTCGGTGGTCGGCTTAACTCGGGCGAATTGACGCCCCCAGTCACGCATAACTGAGGTGCGGTAACGCGGGTCTTGCCAGGTGAACAGGTCAGCAGCAAGCTGGCCGTAATCGCAGGGGATTTCAGCAGACTCAAGCTGAGATACCAGCGAGCGCAGGTGCACTAGCAGTCCCGCAAAGGTAGGCGACTGCACTGCAGCAGCAAAGCGCCGGTAGATCGGAGTTTCTTCAGCGCGCTTGTCACCACGCTGGCTCTCAGCAATTAAACGGATAGCAGAGGCGAAGCGGCGCGGCTGCTCTGAAGTGTCATGCATAGGCCGCGTGTTAGAGCCCTGGTGTAGCGCCCAGAGAGTCAGTGCCGCGTGGGTGGCCTTCTCCCCACAGGTGGGAGCATCACCTAGGTATCCTGAGCGATCATCTAGGGTCAGATCCCAGATTGCTGGGACAGTGCCTACCTCCTTGCTAAGCGCACCGCGTAGCTGTGCACGCAGTGCGCGCGCTGAGGGGCTGGACGTAGACAAGCGGTGAACGATTAAGCCATTCACCCGTCCGCGTACTGCTGCGCGTGAGCTGAGCCCTTGGCTGCTAGGAGCCGGAGGCGTCTGAGCAGCAGCAACATTGCTGGTCATTTCATTCCTTCCTGTTTGTTATCTGGATTCGGCACTAGCTTTTGCAGAGCCGACCTAAAGAAGTTCTCGGCGATGGAGACATTCATGAAGCCCCAGCCGGTATCCCGGCCGATAATCGCTGAAGAAGATGCGGAGGCGACTAGTTGTGCCCCTAGCTCGGTTGCGTAACGGCGCAGCTCACTTGCCCAGATCTGGCCCACTTCGCGGGCGCTAAGGCGTCCATCAACCTGTGCAAGCCAGGCCCTAAATGGGTCATCGATGCGGGAGAAGAACTGTTCTTTGGCACGGTCTCGGGCGCCGTCACCGGCCCCGTCACCGCTTTCACCAGCCGCGCGGGCTAGATTTGCGGCGAGCATACCTACCTTTACAGCCACCTGCTCTGTCAGACGTGCCTGTCGATCAACCTCAGTTGCCAGATCCTCGCGTTCAGTGCGCATCATGGCTACAGAAAGCGTCAGTTCATCAGCGTAGATGTCATCAACGGTTGCTTCTTTCGGACCATAGGTGACCCCTACAGCTTGGATCTGTATCTGTGTGGGATAGTCTTCAGCGAGCATTGAGCTCTTAAGCTCAGCGTGGAAGCTCAAGACTGCGGACTGCAAGAATTCTCGCTTAGGCTGTTTGTCTGCACCCTGGATCATTTCGCAAACTGGCAGTGTGCCAGGTAGGTCTCGCCACAGCGCACGCCCCACCTTGAATTTGCTGGGCATGTAGACGTCTTGCTTGAGATTTCTGGACTGAGGCAGCGAGTAGCGCCATAGACTCTGCGGCTCGTAGCGCTGCATCTGCTGGGGAGCCAGCTTGTCGCCTTGAGCCAGCACCACGCTTGTGACTCCGCTTGGGTCACCGATCAGCTTGATTCGGCGCGAATGCCAGGTCAGCAGCCTGGGGATGCTCAGGTCTCGCGGGGTTCCCTTTGGGTCTAGGCGGGAGTAGTTTCCGCGCGCAGACGTTTCAGGTGTACTTACCTCCCAGGTGCACCAGTCCCATTCGGTTGTGACAGGCACTCCCTTAAGGTCGCCGGCATCTGCAGGCACCAGGTTTAGCAGCAGGGTTTCGTTGAAGTTCCTACCCTTAAGCCATACCAGACCTAGGTGACCACACCAGGCCGGCCCAATCGGATAGCCTTTACCGCCCTTCATCTCGCGGTCACCTACAGCACCTGAGCGGATTCCGGAGGGGTCGTAGGCTTGAGTGTGCACCACCCAACGGGCGGCTTCTGCGGCACTAATGCACTCCAGTGCTTTGCCGTTGCGGGTGGTGAAAAATTGCTCGCCGTTGGGCACGTCAGCAATCACTTTTTCTAGCCCTGAGACTGTGTCTTTAGGGGTACGTAGGTCTGCCACCTGCATGAAGGGGTACTGCCCACCGAATAGGTAGAAACGCTCACGCCACTTTTCCAAGTAGTCGATCATTTGCTCAATGGGAGCGCCCTCTTCCAGCTGTTCTAGCCATTCCTCGGCATCTAGTGGCGTGGCCACTCGATAAGCAACAGCTAAAACTAGGCGCTGGATTGCGATGTTTTGTGTGGGTAGCTCGCAGGCTAGGTCAGCGATGTCAGTGCTACGCTGCAGCAGCTCCAGCAGTCCCACCTCGGTGATAGTCCCGTCGAGTAACCTGACGGGAACCCATGGTTCATCAAGCAGGTTGTATTCAGGGGGTTTCATTACCCTGTACCTCCATTCCATTTTCAATCGAATAGGTAAGTTTGTGTCCGTATAGGTCTCGGGTCAGGCGCGTGCCGTCAGGGCTCAGGTACATGGCCAGGATTAGTTCTCCAGCTAGTAGCGGGTGCTGGCGGCAGGCCCAGTCTTGGGTGATGGGGTCGTCCCAAATTTCTTGGGCCACAGCGTCCACTGCTTCATCTAGGTCCTGCCCGCTAGCGCGAAATGCCCACGGCGGTAGGGAGATGCTCCAGCTGCAGATGTCAGCTATGCGGCCGCGAGCGTTGTATTCGCTAACTGCAAGTGGGGTGTCATCTGGTTGCACGCCGCTGATTGGGGGCGCTACTGGCACGTTGTTTAGCTCTGGGTCTAGGGCGACGACGAGCACGGGGATTTGGTCTTCGCCGTCGCGTACGGCTGCTCGGCTGGCGGCTACGGCAGGCCCGTTTGATTCTTCCCCGGTGGCAGCGTTACCCATGAATTTGCTTTCTAATGCGGGGGCTTTCCACTTGGGCAGGTTCATGCCGTCTAGGCACCAGTCATCGGCTTTGGCCTGTGAGCGCTGGTTGTCGTGTAGGTACTTTTCCAAGGCGGCATCTAGGGAGGCAGCCCATTGCTGCGGGCCTACTGGTTCAGCTGTGTTGTAGGCCAAGGCGGTGAGCTGGGCGTAATCGTTGGGCTCGCTGACAGTAATTTGTCCGCGATCAGCGAGGATGCCTAGGGTGCGTAGGTTTGTGTAGCGCGCATAGACGTAGTCGGTGCCACTGGAGTAGCTCCAGGGGGCAGAGGCTAGATCATTGACTAGTACCAGGCAGCGGGCTGCTTGTAGACCTTGGGGGCGGTTACGTCCAGCGTGACGGTGTAGGCGGCCAATGCGCTGCAGCACTAGGTCCATGGGGGCGGGGTCGGTGAGCATTAGGTCGAAGTCGACGTCGAGGCTCTGTTCGATCACCTGGGTGGCTACTACCACGTGCCTTTGGGGGCGTTTGGTGCTGTTTTTGCCAAATAATTCCAGCATTGAGCTGTCTCGGGCGGAGCGCTCAACTGCCAAGAACCGTGAGTGCAGCAGCGTGGTTTGCTGACGTCCTAAGACTTTTTTGACGGCGGCGTAGGTTTCTTGGGCTTCGCGCACCGTGTTGCGGATGACCACAGCGCAGCCGCCATCAGCCAGTTCTTTCTCTAGTAGTTTTGCGATTTCTTCGGCGCTGGCTACTTGAGTGGGAATGATCTGTTTGGTTACTTCTGCTTCACCCTCAATTTCGTGGATGCGCACTTGGCCTGCGGTCACGGTGGAGATCACTGGGTAGCCGATTGCCTTATCCAGCTCGGTGTTGGCTATGGTGGCACCGCTCTGGCCGCGTCGGTAGGCGTCTAGCAATTCTCGACGGCGCTCGGGTGGCAGGGTGGCCGATAGTAGGACTACGGGGATTTGGTACAGACCCAGCCAGGTCAGTGCGGCTTTGAGGTAGGTCTGCATGTAGGCGTCAGCGGCGTGTACCTCGTCAATAACCACTACCTTGCCCATCAAACCTAGGTGGCGTACTAGTACGTGGCGGGATTTGAGGGCGGCCAGTAGTACTTGGTCGATCGTGCCCACGACTACGGGAGATAGGGTGGAGCGCCACCTTTGTCCCATCCAGCGGCTGGCGTGCAGACCGTTGTCTTTACTGTCGGCGTCGTCGTCATAAACCTCTAGGGGACTGTGACCGCTTTCTAGAAGTTCCATAAACGATTTGTTTAGGTTGTTTTTACCGTGGGCTAGGTGCACCCCAAGTTTTTGCGGCTCGTCACCCAAGATGCTGGTGAGCCAGCTGGTGACGCGCTCAAACATGGCGTTTGTAGTGGCCTGGGTGGGTAGGGCTACGAAAATTCCCTGTAGTCCCCGCTCACGCATAAGTACCTCGGCGGCAGCAAAAGCTAGTTCGGTTTTACCTGAGCCAGGAGGGGCCTCAACGATCATCAGGTCCGGGTTTTCAGCGGTGGCAATCTCAATGACTTCGCGCTGGGCTTTGGTGGGCTGGTAGGAGGCGGGCCAGCTAAAACGGTGGCGGTAGAAATCTGCGACGTTTTCGATGTCGGAGTTGGGAACGCGCATGGGCGTGGGGAACTGGGCGCGTTTCCAGGCCCGCCTGACACGTTCGTGCTGCTGGCGGGCGTTTAATTCCGGATAGCCGCTAATTGAAAGTTTGCCGCTGTCATCTACCGGGCGCAGTCGCAGTGGGAAGTAGTCCTCATTGGAAGCCAACCAGTCTGCGATCACTAGGGCTGAGGCGTAAGCGGAGGCTACTGCAATAGGTAGCTCAGGTAGGGCAGTGTCGGGGGCGATTAGGGGGAAACCGCTACGGCGAGCCATGAAGCGCAGAATTTCTGAGCGAGCCTGCCCCCAGCGCGGATCGTCCTGACTGGAGCCCTCCTGGTACCTGTATTGTTGCTGGGCTAGGGCGACGGCGTCAGCGCTCGGGTAGCGTCCGTGGTGCACCCCCACCAGAATCGCCCACTGGCGGGCAGCTAGCCGATTACCGCCAGCTTCACTGATTTCATCCCATAGGGCAAACTGGCTGACCAGGCCGTGAGGTAGGTATGAGCGCTCAGGGTAGTCCCGTTTACGCATTACCACCAGGCCCTGGTTACGGATCAGTTCAGCCAGGTCTGTGCGCTGACACGAGAACTGGGGGCTCACTTTGCCACAATCGTGACTAGCAGCCAGGAACACGAAAGCCGCGCGAGCTTTGGCTTGGTCACCACCCCACACTGAGGCCATGAGCTGGCGGTGGTGCTCGCTTAGATACTCATCGAACAGATAACCCGCTATGTCTGCACTGTCCAGCAGGTGCTGCACCACTGAGAGCCAGGTTTCAGCACTGCCGCTTTTAGCCCAAAAACTACGGGCCAGCTCAGACAGCTCACAGGCCTCCAGCTGCGGCTGCGGCAGCGGGAATGCGGGAGCAGGTTTGCGAATCATTTTTAATTCCTTGTTTGAAACTGCCCTCCTGAAAATATGCCGAGTATTAGCATGAGACTTACAGAGAGGGCTGCTAGACGATCCAACGGATCGACATCGACCGGCGGGGTTGATGTCTAAAATCTTAGCACCTTCCCTTATGCAGTACACCTTTCTAAAAAATTAAATATGTGGCGCGCCAGAGGTCTAGACACCCTAGGGGAGCAAAAAAATCCCCGCTTTCGCGGGGAAAACGCCCATCTGATGCACTACACGGGGTCACCCCCTAGATAGGGGAATACGATAACTGTGATTAGTATCACTAGTTATCACTAGTGCTAGATGGACCCTAAAAACGTATCACCCTCCCCCACCCCATTCAATTTGCCCCGCCGGGCCTCCACATGCGCTCCTAGACACCGCCTAAACGCCAGTGGGGACTGGCCGACCGGCCAGTCCCCACCACGCTCTAGCGTTGTTGCAGCTCAGATGCGGTAGACGCCGTGGATATCCACCGCGCCACCCTGCACACCCTTGGTACCGCTAACCACTCGGCCAGTGACTTCATACTCATCAGCCTTATGTACGCTACCCAGCACACAAGCCTCAATCCCGGCAGCGCGGCTTACCTCAATGGCAGCTTCAGCAATGGACTCATCCACCACTGCCACCATGCCTATACCCAGGTTCAAGGTGCCCTCCAGGTCATCCCACGGCACATTACCCAGGCGGCGCACCACATCAAAGACGGGCGGGATCTGCCAGGCGCTACGGTCGACGTCGGCAATTAAGCCAGAAGGCAGCACACGCGCCAAGTTAGCAGCCAGGCCCCCACCGGTGACGTGGCTAAGGGCGTGCACATGCATAGTGGCCGGATCCGGGCCGCTACCCACGCCCTCAATCATGGCCAGGCAGGCGCGAGTGTATAGGCGGGTGGGCTCTAGCAGCTCCTCACCTAGGGTGCGACCAAACTCGTCAACGTGACGCTCCAGGCCCCAGCCGGCCACCTCAACTACCCGCCGTACCAGTGAATATCCGTTAGAATGCAGGCCCGAGGCGGCCATACCAATCAGTACGTCGCCAGCCCTTACCCGCTCAGCACCCAGCACGCGGCTAGCCTCAACCACACCCGTAGCCGCACCGGCGACGTCGTAGTCATCGGGGCCCATCAAACCGGGGTGCTCAGCGGTCTCGCCACCCAGCAATGGGGTGCCCACAGCCGCACAGGCCTGGGCCACGCCGCGCACAATGTCCGCAATGCGCTCGGGCACCACATGGCCGCAAGCAATGTAGTCAGTCATCAGCAGCGGGCGCGCACCCACCACCACGATGTCGTCAACCACCATGCCCACCAGGTCCTGGCCGATGGTGTCGTGGATGTCTAGGGCCTGGGCGATAGCCACCTTGGTACCCACACCGTCAGTGGAGGTAGCCAGCAGCGGGCGGCGGTAGTCGCGCAGCTCGCTAACATCCACTAGCCCGGCAAATCCGCCCACTCCCCCAACCACGGCGGGGGTCATGGTGGCGGCCACGGAGGCCTTCATTAGTTCAACGGCACGGTCACCTGCCTCGGTGTCCACGCCCGCAGCGGCATAGGTAACTTCACTCATTACTTGACTCCTTCAATGCGTGGTACCACTGAGTTGCGACGCGGCAGGGGCGCGTCAGTTTTGTTTTCGTCGCGGCGACGGCGGTACACCGAGGGCACGCGCGAGATCGGCAGGGTGGAAATCACCGGGGCCGCATGTGGGGGCTCAATCGGGTAGTTACCGTCAAAGCAAGCCATACACAGGCGTGAAGCCTCCTGGCCACTGGCTTCCACCATGCCCTCCACAGAGAGGTAACCCAAAGAGTCAGCCCCAATGTGGTTGCAAATCTCCTGGGTGTTCATGCCATTGGCGATCAGCTCAGCGCGGGTGGCAAAGTCGATGCCATAAAAGCAAGGCCATTTAACCGGCGGGGAGGAAATACGAATATGGATTTCCTTGGCGCCAGCCTCACGCAGCATCCGCACCAGGGCTCGCTGGGTGTTTCCACGCACGATCGAGTCATCAACCACCACCAGGCGTTTGCCTTCAATAACCTCACGCACCGGGTTGAGCTTGAGCCTAATACCCAGTTGGCGCAGGGTTTGGGTGGGTTGAATGAAGGTGCGGCCCACATAAGCGTTTTTCACAATGCCCTGGGCGAAAGGAATACCTGATTCTTGCGAGTAACCAATAGCGGCGGGCGTGCCCGAGTCGGGGGTAGCAATCACCAGGTCAGCCTCAACCGGGTGTTCGCGTGCCAGCGCCGCACCCATGGCGTTACGGGCCGCAATAATGGAGCGCCCCGAAATACGCGTGTCGGGGCGAGCCAGGTAAACATACTCAAATACGCAGCCAGTGGGGGTGGCGGGGGCGAAACGGCGCGTAGCTACGCCGTTGGAGTTAATAGTCAAAAATTCGCCCGGCTCAACCTCACGCACATAGGAGGCACCCACAATATCCAGGGCGGCAGTCTCGGAGGCCACCACCCAGCCGCGCTCCAGGCGTCCCAGCACCAGCGGGCGCACGCCGTGGGGGTCGCGGGCCGCATAGAGGGTGTCTTCAGTCATGAAGGTGACTGAGAAAGCGCCCTTGAGCTGCGGCAGCATCAGCATGGCTACCTCTTCGAGGTCTAGCTCAGGGTGCTGCTTGGCGGTGAGGGAAAGCAGAGCGGCCATCACGGCGGTGTCGGTGGTGGAGCCGCGTCCCAGTTCACCGGAAATATCCTGGCCGGAGGCTTCACGCACGTATTCCATTAGCTCGCGCGTGTTGGTGAGGTTACCGTTGTGAGCTAGGGCCACCGTGTGCTCAGCTACCGGCCCCAGCATGGGCTGAGCATTTTCCCAGGTGGTGGAGCCTGTGGTGGAGTAGCGTACATGCCCCACCGCGATATGCCCGCGTAAGGCTGACAGGCTGGTTTCATCAAAAACCTGGGAGACCAGCCCCAGATCCTTATAAACCATGATTTTTTCGCCATCTGAGGCAGCGATCCCGGCTGCCTCCTGGCCACGGTGCTGTAGCGCGTACAGACCGAAGTAGGTCAGTTTGGCTACATCTTCACCTGGCGCCCACAGCCCAAAGACGCCACATTCATCTTCAGGCTTTGGCTCTAGATAATCGACGGGTTGACTTTTGCGCGGGATTTCACCGAGTGTCACCTTCTAAGTTTGTCACATCCCCTTTAGCGACGCATGTGGCCATTTGTCACATGCGCGCGCTAGTCTCGCTTAACCCGCCCCCCGCGTTCGGACCCAGCCACCTCACTTTGAGCACATCAGCGCACCGGTATGACGACGGCGTCCCCCTAGCAGTTTTGGGGCCGGCAGGTTTAAAGCAGCGGCAGGAAATCGCTTAGATCTGTGCGTAGCCCGGAGGCGCTGAGTTTGCCCTCGTCTAGGGCTGCGTTCCACTCCAGCACGCCAATGGCCAGTTCCAGCCAGGTTTGGGCGTCAGTTTCTACTACCGACGGCGGGGTGCCGCGCCGGTGGGTGGAGCCGGCTACTGCTTGGGTAGCGCCGTAGGGTGGTACGCGCACTTCTACGCTGCGTCCGGGGGCGACGGCGGCCAGCTCCTCCAGCGTGTAGCGCACGGCGGTGGCGGTGGTGTTGCGGTCAGCGTCTTGGCCTTGCTGGTACAGGTTGCGCCAGTGGTGTAGGGCGGCGATACCTTCGGTGATGTCGATACGACGACGGGTGCTCATAGCTGGCCAGATTACCCTCTTGGGCGGCTCTTAAGCAGCCGCTAAAGCTGGCCGCTTATTTGCGGCCGCGCACAGCCCAGGGCGCGCCTACCCCAGGGGGCCAAGCCGCGCACAGCCCAGGGCGCGCGCGACACCAAAAAACACATTGACCCGCCAGGCGTTTAGCCCAGCGGGTCAAGTTGTTGAACTAGCTTGGATCAGATGATGCCGAAAGCGTTCATAACATCGGCTACGCGCACGAAACCAGCAGCGTTAGCACCCAGCACGTAGTCGCCCGGGCGCCCGTAGGTGTCGGCAGCCTCCAGGCAGGAGTGGTGAATGTCAGCCATGATGCCGGTCAGCTTGGCCTCAGCGGTGGCAAAATCCCAGCGGCTACGAGAAGCGTTCTGCTCCATCTCCAGTGCGGAGGTAGCCACACCACCAGCGTTAGCGGCCTTACCGGGGGCGTAAAGAATCCCGGCGGCCTGGAAGTGCTCCACAGCCTCGGGGGTGGAGGGCATGTTGGCGCCCTCAGCCACCACACCGCAGCCGTTACGCAGCAAGCGTACTGCGGCGTCGCCGTTTAGCTCATTCTGGGTGGCACAGGGCAGCGCCACCGAGCAGGTCACATCCCAAATGCTGCCGCCGGTAACCAGCTGGGCAGAGGGGCGACGCTTGACATAGTCGGCTACGCGACCACGCTCGACTTCCTTAACCTGCTTTAGTAGCTCCAGGTCGACGCCGGCCTCATCCACCACGTAACCGGAGGAGTCAGAGAAGGTAACTACCTTGGCGCCCAGGGCCTGGGCCTTTTCAATGGCGTAGATAGCCACGTTACCGGCGCCGGAAACCACCACGCGCTGGCCCTCCATCGACTGACCACGGGTAGCCAGCATGGACTGGGCAAACAGCACAGTGCCGTAACCGGTCGCTTCGGTACGCACTAGCGAACCACCCCAGGCTAGGCCCTTACCGGTTAGCACGCCGGCGTCGTAGGAGTTACGTAGGCGCTTGTACTGGCCGAACAGGTAGCCGATCTCGCGGCCACCCACGCCGATGTCACCGGCGGGAACGTCAACATTGGGGCCAATGTGGCGTGATAGCTCAGTCATGAAGGACTGGCAAAAACGCATGATTTCGGCGTCGCTGCGGCCGTGGGGGTCAAAGTCGCTACCGCCCTTACCGCCGCCGATACCCTGGTTGGTCAGGGCGTTCTTGAAGATCTGCTCAAAACCCAGGAACTTGATAATGCCTGCGTTAACTGAGGGGTGGAAGCGCAAACCACCCTTGTAGGGGCCCAGCGCAGAGTTGAACTCAACCCGGAAACCACGGTTGACCTGTACGTTACCGGCGTCGTCAACCCACGGCACACGGAAGATAATCTGACGCTCAGGCTCAACCAGACGCTCTAGCAGAGCGTTGTCGGCGTAGTGAGGGTCCTTTGCTAGCACCGGTTCCAGGGAGGTCAGTACCTCATGTACTGCCTGGTGGAACTCGTTCTCACCCGGGTTACGGCGGATGACGTCGGCATAAACCTTATCGATAGCGGCGGTCATAGCGACCCTTTCCTAAGAGCCCCCGGAGGGGCATCTGTATGCAATCTCGGTACGTGCATTAGCCTTGCAAAGAATTGTTTACTCTAGGTTACAGACGCAGAAAATCTCACTCCTTGACATAATGATTCACGTCACCTAAATGGTGCGTTTGAGACTTAAGGGACAGCCGGCGCAGCGTATCGCCGTGTTTTCATCCACCTCCAGGCTGTGGCACGCCCCTAGGCCAGAGGCACATAGGCTGGTGGCGCCCAGTAGGGAGCCGCTGCGACGTAGCTGTTCAACCATCACCGCCGCCAGTTGCGGGCTCACCCCAGCTTCTTGGGCGGCGCGCGTGAGGGTAGCGCCGCGCGCTAGGGCTTGGGTTAGGCGTTGGCGCGGGCCGGTTGCGCCCGCCTTAGAGACGCTGGCGCTAGTGCTCGTCTTAGGGCCGACGGCGTCAGTGCCCACCTTGGGGGCGACGGCGCCGGTTGCGCTGCTAGCAGCCACTGCGACGCCGTCACCTGGGTTTTGAGGGCCACCCGCGCAGCCGGCGGGGCCGACAACGCCAGCAGCGACGTCGTCGACCCCATTTGCACGGCGTAGGCGCGGCCATCCCAGCGCCACCCGCGCGGACTTCACCAAATCAGTCGCCCGATCTGGAACACCACCACCGCCAAGATCCAGGCCGTCACCAGCTGCACGCCCACAGCACTAGCCGCCCTACGGGCCCCAATCTGGCGGGCCTGCTCAGCCACCGTAGCCAGGCAAGGCGTGTAGGTAAGCACAAACACCAAGAAGGCGTAGGCCCCCACCATGGCGTCGGCACCAGCAGACTTAGCGAAAGAGACACGCACCAACTTAGGCAGCTGACCCAAGTTATCGCCGCCATCTTCAGCGTCACCACCATCAGCTTCAGGATCCATGTTGTAGGAGGTGACCACCGAGGAGATTACGGTCTCTTTAGCCACAAAACCAGTCATAAGCGCACCGGTCATGTGCCATTCACCAAAGCCGGCGGGCTTAAAAACAGGCTCTAGCACCTGGGCGGTGCGGCCATAAAGCGAGTCCTCCATGGGCAGGTTGGAGTCAGCGAACTTGTGACCGCCAGCCATGGGGATTGCCCCCATCAGCCACACCACCAGGGTCATCAGCAAAATGATCTTGCCGGCGCCCACCACGAAGGCCCATGAACGCAGCCAGGTGTTCTTCAGCGTCACTACTACGCGCGGCACCTGGTAGGCCGGTAGCACCAGGAACAGCGGGGCGTGAGACTGGCCCTTAGTAATAAACGGCTTCAAAACCAGCGATCCCAGCACCACCATTATCAAGCTGAGCACGTAGAGGCTAAACACCACCGTGCCGGTGTGGGTGGGGAAGAAAATGCGGGTAATAAGCAGGTAAATGGTCAGTCGTGCGGCGCAGGAGGTGTAGGGAATCACCAGGGTGGTGACCAGGCGCTGGGCCGCGTTAGGTAGCGTGCGGGTAGCCGCCAGGGAGGGCAGGTTGCAACCAAAACCCATGATCAGCGGCATGATTACGCGCCCATCCAAGCCAATGGCGCGCATGAGACGGTCGCCCAGGAAGGCGGCGCGAGCCATATAACCGGAGTCTTCCAGGATTGAGATCATCAGGAAGATGATGAACATCAACGGGATGAAGGAAGCCACCACCCCTAGACCGGTGCACAAACCGCCGATCAGCAGGCCATGCACCCAGTTGTCTTGCCAGCCAACCGCTTTTAGAGCCAGACCAATTAAGTGGGCTAGCGAGTAGCTCTTAGACTCGTCAGAAAAAGCCTGCTCAAAGAAGTCCTGGATGGGGCTAACCCATTCACCAGCGATCTTGAACAGCAACCACATAAGGAAGAAGAACACCGGCAGGCCCATAAGCGGGTGCAGCAAAACCCGGTCCACCTTGTCTGAGAAGGAGGGTTCCAGGGGCTGCTCTAGCTTGCCAAAAGCCTGGGCTTCAAGCTTTTCTACCCACTCAAAGATGGCGTCGGCTTGCTCTAAGCCGCTGGCCTGGGCTTCTGCCTTGCAGTGACCGCACTTGCATTCGTGCTTGCGCGCGCCGGGGGCGGTGTGGGAGGGCTCAATGCCTTTAACCCACTTGGGGTGGGCAATGTTTTCTTTCACCAGGGCCGCAAACTCGTCTGCGTTACCCAGGTGGCGGGGGTCAATAACGACGACGTCGATCCCCAGGGCCTTGCTTAGGGCCTCCGCGTCAGGGGCCTCATCGGCCACATCCGCCATGGTCAGTACCGCCATGGCGTTGTGTCCAGCCTGGGCTACCTGGCCGAGCAGGTAGAGCGAGCGGGTTAGGGCACTGGCGTCTAGCACCACCACGGTTAGGTCCAGGCCACCGCCGTTTTCGGGGTCGGTGAAGGAGCCGGGGACAGCCGCCAGGGTGTCTACCACTACCTGCTCATCAGGGGAGGCTGCGAGCAGCGAGTAGGTGCCGGGCAGGTCTAGCAGGTTAGCTTCAACGGCTTTCCAGTTGCCACGCATCATTTCGACGGTGGTGCCGGGGGCGTTGATAACCCGCTGGCGGGCGCCGGTTAGAGCATTGAACAGGGTGGATTTACCAACATTGGGGTTACCCACCAGAGCAATAGTGGTGTCGTGGACAGTGGTGTCCAAGGTGATTGTGGCGTGACAGGAGCAGCTCACTTGATTACCTCCACGTTGATGTGGTGGGCGCTGCGGCGGTCTACAGCCACACGAGCGCCGTCAATATTTACCACTACCCCGCCAAAAGCTGCGCGGTTAACCACGTGGAGGTTAACGCCCGGGCGCAGGCCCAGTTCATGCAGGCGTAGTAGGTTCTCTTCGCTAATATCCAGTTCGGCCACCTTGGCGCGAACTCTTTTAGGGCACTGACTTAGCAACATGGCGTTATCTTAAGCCTTGCCTTACTTAGGCTAACGGGACCTTAGATGTAGCACTAATTGCTGCAGTTTTAGTTAAATTATGCGGTTTAACCTGGTCATTTAGGTAAGGCTAAAGGGACCTTAAGCCAATATAAAAACGTTTTGTCACAAAAAGCTTGGGGCCGACTGGCTGCTGCCAGTCGGCCCCAACGGCCAGTAGGGTAAACCTATTAACCTGGTGTTTTAGTTGAATAGGTCGGGCAGTACGCGTTCAACCGCCAGACCCACCTCATCTAGTTCTAGGACCATCGGCGCACCCAGGTCCTGAGAGAGAAGGTCGTGGCCGGTGATAGCAAACAGGTCGCCACCGGTGGTGCCAATGCGGGCAGCCTTAACACCTTCAGCTTCAGCGGCGGCGTAAACCGCCGGCAGTGCCCCTTCGGGCACAGCAATCACGCAGCGTGCCCCAGACTCAGAGAACAGGAAGGTGAAGTCATCCAGCCCGGCGCCGTCGGCGGCAGCAGTGGCCACATTGGCGATGTCCACGCTTACACCCACGCCGCAGCGCAGGGAGCCCTCCAGCAGGGTCTGTACCAGACCACCGGCAGAGCAGTCGTGGGCGGCGCTGATCAGGCGCTCACCGCTCGGGGTGCGGGCCTCGCTTAGGGCCAGCAGCACGTTACCCAGAGCCATTTCAGCTTCCAGGTCTACCTTGGGCGGCAGGCCACCTAGGTGACGGTGCACTACCCGAGCCCAGGCGGAGCCGTCCAGCTCATCGTAGGTTTCACCCAGCAGTACTAGGGCTAGGCCTTCTTCCTGCCAACCTGAGGGGTTAACGCGGGTGACGTCGTCGATCACGCCCAGCACGCCCACCACGGGAGTGGGGTTAATGGAGGAGTCGAGCAGACCCTTAACCTTGCCGTGGGAGTTGTAGAGGGACACGTTACCGCCGGTAACCGGAATACCCATCACCTTGCAGGCGTCAGCCAAACCGGTAATGGCCTCCACCAGCTGCCACATGGCGTCAGGGTCCTCGGGGGAACCAAAGTTCAGGCAGTCGGTTACCGCCAGCGGGCGGGCACCAACCGTGCACACGTTACGGTAGGACTCGGCCAGGGCCTGGGCGGCGCCGGTAGCCGGGTCAAGCTTGGTGAAACGCCCGTTAGCGTCAGTGGAGATAGCCACACCCAAGCCGGTCTTTTCATCCACACGCACCACACCGGCGTCGTCGGGTTGAGACAGGGCGGTCTGGCCGCGCACGAAACGGTCGTACTGGTTGGTAACCCAGCTGGCAGAGGCGTAGTTGGGGTTAAGCGCAATAGCCATGGCGTGGGCCGCTAGCTCCTTGGAGGAGGCGGGGCGCTGCAGCTTGTCGCTAGTGTCAGCGTTTAGCTCATCCTGCCAGGCGGGGCGGGCGTAGGGGCGGTCATAGGTGGGGCCTTCGTGGGCCACGGTCTTGGGGTCCACGTCCACAATGCGCTCACCGAAGTGGTCAATGGTTAGACGCCCAGAGCCGTTAACCTCACCAATTACGGAGGCTTCCACATCCCACTTACGGATAACCTCCATGAAGGCATCTAGTTTCTCAGGGGATACCACAGCCATCATGCGCTCTTGAGATTCACTCATGAGGATCTCGCCGGCGGTTAGGGACGGGTCGCGTAGCAGCACGTTTTCTAGGTTGACGTGCATACCGCCGTCACCGTTGGAGGCCAGCTCGCTGGTGGCGCAGGAAATACCGGCGGCACCTAGATCCTGGATACCTAGCACTAGATCCTGCTTGAACAGGTCTAGGCAGCACTCAATCAGTACCTTCTCCATGAAGGGGTCGCCCACCTGGACGCTGGGGCGCTTGGCCGGCATACCATCCTCGAAGGATTCACTGGCCAAAATGGAGGCGCCACCAATACCGTCACCACCGGTGCGGGCCCCGAATAGCACCACCTGGTTGCCGGCGCCTGAGGCGTTAGCTAGGTGAATGTCGTCGTGGCGCATAACGCCCACGCACAGGGCGTTTACTAGCGGATTTTCCTGGTAGGAGGAATCGAACTCGGTTTCACCACCAATGTTGGGCAGGCCCAGGCAGTTACCGTAACCGCCCACACCGGCCACCACGCCGTGAACCACGCGGGCGGTGTCTTCATGGTCAACCGCACCAAAACGCAGCTGGTCCATAACCGCCACCGGGCGGGCACCCATAGAGATAATGTCGCGCACAATACCGCCCACACCGGTGGCCGCGCCCTGGTAGGGCTCCACGAAGGAGGGGTGGTTGTGGCTTTCCACCTTGTAGGTGACGGCCCAGCCGTCACCTATGTCTACCACACCAGCGTTTTCACCCATGCCCACCAGCAGGTGCTCACGCATCTGGGGGGTGACCTTCTGGCCAAACTGCTTGAGGTGGATCTTGGAGGACTTGTAGGAGCAGTGCTCAGACCACATTACGGAGTACATGGCCAGCTCAGCGTTGGTGGGACGGCGCCCAAGCAGTCGCTTAATGTCTGCGTACTCTTCCGGTTTGAGGCCCAGCTCCGCGTAGGGCATTTCCTTATCTGGGCTAGCCGCAGCGTCCTGAACGGTATCGGGGTGCTCCACGGGGGTAACGGAATTGGGCAGGGAGGTCATTGGCGCTCCTGAACGTGACGTTTAATTGCGCTTAACCGGCGTTGAGTGCGCCTAGCGCATTTACTCTCTAACTCTACTCGTCTTGACTGGGAAGTTAACAGTGGAAGCCGACAATCAGCCAATATGTGCACTCCAGCATTTTTCACATTGTTGTTTTCGGCGAAAATCCCAAAAGTGCTGTGCACCACAAGCAAATGATGTTGGACTGGTGTCATGAGGAACATCGACGTTACCCCTCGCCCCTTAGCGGAGTTAGCGAGCCACCTCAGCGACGCGGCCACGAAGCGCCTGGACGCCGTCGTCGACGCCGGACGCCGCCTAGGTCAGGGACGCACTATTTTCAACATCACCCCCAGCGCCGCTGCTGACTCAGGTGTGGCCGAGGCAGTAGAAACTATTACCGCGCTGGCACTGGATGCGGGCATAGACACCCGCTGGTATCAGCTGGATATGCCCGCCCCGTTTAGGGTTTTAAGCGAGCGACTAGACAACTGGCTGCATGGCTACGACGGCGACGGCGGCTCCTTGCGTGACAAGGAACGTGATCTTTATGAGCACGTGTTGTCCTCGAACGCGGAAAACCTGGTGGATGAGATTTCCAATGGCGACATTGTGGTGCTGCATGAGGCGGCCACCGCTGGCCTGGCTCAGGCTTTCTCTGAGGCGGGTGCCTGGGTGGTGTGGCGCTGCCACGGCGGCACTGAGGATCTAAACGAGCACAGCCAGCTGGCCTGGAGTTTCCTGGAGCCTTATCTGGACTGGGCCAACCGCATGGTGTTCACCCGTGATGTGTACCGCCCGCCATTTGCCCCGCCGGACAGCTGCGACGTGATTGCCCCTTCTATTGTTCCCGACTCTCCGAAAAACCGCGTTTTGGACTTGGATGAGTCCTTGTCGATTGTGCGTTTAGCAGGAATTTTCGACGGCGTAGCTCCCTTTGATGCGGTGCCTTTCATACGTGAGGATGGGCGCCCAGGTGTGATTGAGAGACTCGATGGCGTGATGCTGGCCGGCGGCCCGGTTCCCCAAGGGGCCCGCGTGGTTACGCAGGTTTCACGCTGGTCTGCACTTAAAGGCAATGTGCAGCTGATTGAGGCTTTTGCCTCTGACCGTGAGCTGCTTGCCGACGACGTACACCTGCTGCTGGTGGGGCCGGCTTTGGATAGTAAGAGTCGGCAAACTACTCGGGTGGTTAACAGCGCTAGTGGCGAGCCGCAGCTAGCCCCCCACAACGGGCATCCTTCTGAGGCGGCCCGCGTGTTGGCGCAGGTGCTTGACGCCCATGCGGTGCTGCCGCCGTCGCTGGCTGAGCGGGTGCACGTGGCCGCTATCCCAATGCTTGACCGTGAGGTGAATGCGCTGATTGTTAACGCTTTGCAGCGCACTAGCACGGTGATTACGCTGATGAGCCACCAGGAGGGCTTCGGCTTGCCGGTCACTGAGGCCATGTGGAAGAAGGCTGTGGTGGTGGCCGCCCAGGTGGGTGGCTTAATTGAGCAGATCGACGACGGCGTCAACGGGGTGTTGGTGCCGGGCCTGTCTGCCTACAGCTGGGGCCAAGCCGTAGCTGAGGTACTACGTTTCCCACAGCAGTCGGCGGAAATGGGCCTGGCGGCCCATGAGTCTGTGCGCGCTAATTACCTGCCGGACCGCCACTTGCGTGACTGGCTGGAGCTTATCGCCACCATGGTGGACGAACGCTAAAACTGGTGGAGGCAGCCCCTGACGGGGCTGCCTCCACTTTTAGTTGTTGCGCCTGGCGGTTGGCCGCGAGCGCCGGCCATCCGCTAGTGCCCGCTGGTCAACCGCGAGCGCTGGGGCGCCCGGCTGGCCTGGCCAACCTGGCTGATCAGGCGGTGGCTAGCACTGCGTTTAGGGCGGAGGCGAATACGCCTAGGCCGTCAACGCCGGTGCGTAGGCCGCCGGCGCCGGCGGGGCCGAAGCCGGGTTCTACGGCGTGTTCGGGGTGGGGCATGAGGCCCACTACGTTGCCGCGTTCGTTGGTTACGCCGGCAATGTCGCGGGCGGAGCCGTTGGGGTTTCCGCCTAGGTAGCGGAAGACTACGCGGCCTTCGCCTTCGAGGCGGTCTAGGTCTTCGTCGGAGGCGATGAAGTTGCCTTCACCGTTCTTCATGGGGACCACGATTTCCTGGCCGGCGCTAAAGGCGTTGGTCCAGGCGGTGTCGGCGTTTTCGATCCGTAGTTTCTGCTCGCGGCAGATGAATTTTTGGTGGTCGTTGCGGATTAGGGCGCCGGGTAGTAGGTGGGCTTCGGTGAGGATTTGGAAGCCGTTGCAGATGCCTAGTACGGGCATGCCTTTGTTGGCGGCGTCGATTACTTCTTGCATTACCGGGGCGAAGCGGGCGATGGCGCCGCAGCGTAGGTAGTCGCCGTATGAGAAGCCGCCGGGTACTACTACGGCGTCGACTGCGTGCAGGTCGGCGTCTTTGTGCCAGAGGCTGACGGGTGCGGCTCCGGCTAGGCGTACGGCGCGTAGGGCGTCGACGTCGTCGAGGGTGCCGGGGAAGGTGATTACACCGATACGTGCCAAGGTTTAGGCCTCCTCAGCGCGAACAGAAACCACGTCTTCAATGATGGGGTTGCTCAGCAGCTTGTCGGCGGCTTCGCGGGCGGCGGCTAGGTCTGCTTCGGTTACTTCACCTTCTACGGTTAGTTCGAAGCGGCGCCCTTGACGCACCGCAGTGAACTGTTCGAAGCCTAGGCGCGGTAGGGAACCCACTACGGCTTTACCTTGGGGGTCTAGGATTTCCGGCTTAGGCATAACTTCAACAACAATGCGTCCCATGGTTTCTCCTGTATGGGCGGGCGTAAGTCACTACCAGGTTACTAGCACCAACGGACAAACTACATACTTGCCAGGCGTTGTATATCTCAATTTATTGGTTTGGTTAGGTGTTTGGGGCTAGCGGGAAAGTAAGTAACTAATACTTTAGACTGGTGTTGACCGCGCGTGGCCTGCCCCGCCCCCTTTGTTTCGCTGTGGAAACGGCCGCTGACCACGCATCCATTAATCTCGATGAAGAGGACATAATGCGTCTGACTTTGCCTCGGCGTCGTTGGGCGGCCGGATTGGCTGTTGTGGCTATGACTTTGACGGGTCTAGCCCCGGTAGCCGTCGCAACTGGTCCGGTAGCTGTGCCGGCTAGCCCCACCCAAGACGATTCCCATCCCCAGGTTTTGCCTGCTCCCCAGTCACTGAGTTGGGGTAGCGGCGCTGCCACGTTTAAGTCCACTACGGTGCATTTTGATGTGCAAAACCAGGACGAGCCCACTAAAGCTACGCTGAATGCTTTAGCTAAAGCCAATAACTTGCAGGTCACTAGTGCGGCTGCGGCCACGCTGAAGGTCACGGTTAAGGTGGCTGCTTCTGGTGAGCAGGGCGACGGCGCTGGCCAGGCCCCTAAGCACGCTGAGGGCTACCTGCTTAAAGCTGAGGGCAACAGCGTCACTATTACCGGCTCTGATACGCGCGGCGCTTACTATGGCGTGCAAACGCTGCGTCAGCTGGTTAAAGACGGCAAGCTCTATCACGCTACGGTACGTGACTGGCCGCTGATGAGTGTGCGTGGCACGATTGAGGGTTTTTACGGTATTCCTTGGTCTCACCAGGCTCGCCAGGATATTTTGGCTTTCTCTGGCAAGCACAAGATGAATACCTACATTTACACCCCTAAGGATGACGCTTATCTGCGCGCTAAGTGGCGTGAGCTGTATCCGCAGGCGGAGCTAGCTAAGCTTAAGGAGCTGGTGGATGCCGCTAACGCTAACCACGTGGATTTTGTGTTTGCCCTCTCCCCCGGTAACGACATTTGCTATGGCCAGCAAAGTGACTATGACGCCACGGTGGCTAAGTTTGAGCAGCTACGCAAGATTGGGGTGCGCTCGTTCTATATTGCTTTGGATGACATTAACCCGCGTTTGAACTGCGATTCTGACGCCACCCAGTTCCCTTCTCGGGGCCCTTGGACACAGCTGGCTGACGCCCAGTCTTACTATTTGAACAAGGTGCAAACTGAGTATGTTAAGGCCAACCACCTCAATGATTTGATGATGGTGCCCACTAACTATTCGGGTAACGCCACTGACCCGTTTAAGACGGCTCAGGGTGAGCGTTTGCACCAGGATATTCGTATGCAGTGGACTGGGATGGGGGTTTTCTCTGACCAGATCACTGTTGACCAGGTGACTAAGGCGGCCACCACCTACAACAATAAGCACCTGTTTATTTGGGATAACTTCCCGGTTAATGATGGCCAGCGTGGACGGCTGTTCCTTAACCCATTGGAGGGCCGTGACCCTAACCTGTACAAGTACATTGACGGTTTCACCTCTAACCCCATGATTCAGCCTTATGCTTCGCTACCGTCGCTAGCTAACTATGGTGATTACACCTGGAATGGACCTAAGTATGACGCTCAGGTCTCGTTTAAGGCGGCTTTGGCGGAGCTGGCTGGCACCAGTGATGGCGTTGCTAAAGCGCTAGATGCGTTTGTGGATCTTAACCAGTCGTGGAAGCCTTACCGGGCTTCTTCGCAAAGCGCCCCGCAGCTGTCTAGCGACGTTAAGGCTTTTAAGGATGCTTTAGCTAGCGGCAATGCGGCCACTATTAAGTCCACTGCCGCTACTTTGCGTGCGCGTTTGCAGCTGATCCAGCAGGCCCCGCAGCTGCTTGCCAAGATGGAATCTAAAGGTTTTTACAATGACATTAAGCCTTGGCTGGAGGCGGCCCGCGATTGGGCTAAGGCCAGCGAGTCGGCTGTGGATGTTTATTTGGCTATTGGCGCCAATAATGGGGAGCAGGCCACTAGCGCCCTGATGGCGATGCAAGCCTCACAGCAAAGCGCGCTTGCGCCCCGCGTGGATGATATGGATTCGGACTTTACGGTTAAGCCCGCTTCTATTACGGCTTCTGTAGGCGACGGCGTCTTTAACGCTTTCGTGGACGATGCCGCCAAGGCTTGGGATAAGTGGGCTGATTTGACTCCCGCTAAGGGCGGGGCCGCCTTGAAGGTGAGCGAGGCTTCTACCACTATGGGCATTTGGGAGAGCTATGTGCCCGCTAATGCGGTTGATGGCCGGGAGGACACTTTCTACTGGTCTAACTCTGCCCCACAGCCGGGCTCTTATTTCCAGCTTGATCTTGGCAGCGAGCAGGAGATTGGTTTGGTGCATGTCAGCCAGGGCCGCAGTGCTTCACAAACTGGCGACATGATCTATAACGCTGAGGTTGAAGTTTCTGGTGATGGCTCTAACTGGACTTCGCTGGGCCAGTTCACTAACCAGGCTGAGATTACGGCTAAGGCACCCGCCGGCACTATGGCGCGTTATGTGCGCCTGAAGGCCACTGCGGCTAACGGTAATGGGGCTTGGGTGCAGATCCGCGAGTTCCAGGTTTCTAGCCCCACTAAGGGCTTGTCTACCACTTTGGTTACCGCTAAGGATCACCCGCTAGATAATGCGGTTGACGCTAAGGGGGCTACGGCTTTGGTAGCTACCCAGGTGCCTGAGGGCGCTAATTTGGTGCGTGAGCTACCCCAGGCGGCTGGCGGCAAGGTGAGTGTGGTTGTGGCCGGCCAGGTTGGGGCCACGGTTGACTATCAGCGCAGCGATGGTACTTGGGTGACTTTGGGTAGTGCCGACGCCGCCAAGCACTATCAGGTGTTTGCGGTTGAGGGCCCGGTTAAGGCGATTCGGCTGACTTCCATTAAGGGCGAGGTTTTGCCCAACATTTTGGAGTTTTCTTACCGGGCTTGGCGTGCGGGTGATCCTCAGCCAGGCTCGACGCCGGCGCCCACCCCTGCCCCGACGGTTGCGCCCACTGCGTCTCCGGCCCCCACTGCCAACCCAGCGCCCACGGTAGCCCCCACCAGTCCGGCACCTACTGTGGTGCCCACGGCCACTCCCGTGCCCAGCCCGGCACCGACCAGCCAACCCACGGCTAGCCCGGCACCCACTGCTACCGCCGCGCCTAGCCCCACCGCTAGCGCTGCCCCCACGGCCAGCCCAGCGCCAACGGCTACCCCGGCGCCCACAGCTAGCCCGGCTCCGAGCGCTACCGTAGCACCCACGGCTAAGCCCACTGCGGCTCCCACGGGCCGGCCTAGCGCCCTGCCCAGTGCCTCCGGCAGGCCCGGTGCGCTGCCTTCAGCTAAGCCGTCCTTGCTGCCTGGACAGCGGATCACGCTAAATCCGACCCCTGGCCAGGCCCGCTACTCCAATGGAGTGTTGGCCCACACCGGGGCCAACATTGCGGTTGGTTTAGTGGCCCTAACGGCACTGGCTAGCGGCGGCTTGCTGCTGGCCCGGCGTCGTCGCCAAAGCTAAACCAAAGGCGCCGGGCAAGGGAACGGTAACCAAAAACCTTGCCCGGCCCTAAAAACACTTTTGGGTGGGACGCTTACAGCATCCCACCCAAATCTGTATCCAGCCGCTACAGCCACAGCACTCAGGCAGCAACCCGGGCCCCAGCGCAGCCAAGCACGCACTTAGCAGCACATCAGGCAGCAACCAGGGGCCCAGCGTAGCAAAGCAAGTACTTAGCGGCGCGGCAAGCAGCAACCAGAGCTGCTGCGCGGCAGGCAACGCAGGGCGCTGCAGGGCGACAGTTGCTGTTACAGGGCCAGGGGCTTGCCGGTTAGGCGCTCGTAGGCCTCCAGGTAGCGCTCGCGGGTGCGCTCAACTACCTGCTCAGGTAAGGCCGGGGGCTGCTGGCCACTGTTACGATCCCAGCCGCTTTCCTTAGCTAGCCAGTCACGCACAAACTGCTTGTCATAAGAAGGCGTCACCTGACCCTCAACCCACTGGTCAGCCGGCCAGAAACGGGAAGAATCAGGGGTCAGTACCTCGTCACCCAAAACCAGTTCACCCTGGCTGCCGCACCCAAATTCAAACTTGGTGTCAGCTAGGATAATGCCACGCTGCTTAGCGATATCAGCGGCGCGCGTGTACAGTTCCAAGGTGGCCTGGCGCAGCGCCTGGGCCGGCTCTAGGCCAACCATTTGCGCCACCCGTTCAAAGGAAACATTCTCGTCGTGGTCACCCAGCTCAGCCTTGGCGGCAGGGGTGAAAATCGGCTCCGGTAGCGGTGATGCCTCCACCAAACCAGGCGGTAAAGCCACCCCACACACCTGCTGGCCGGCGCGGTATTCAACCAGGCCCGAGCCGGTTAGGTAGCCGCGAGCTACGCACTCTACCGGATACATGTCCAGGCGACGGCAAATCATGGCGCGCCCAGCTACCTGCGCGGGCACATCCAGCGACAGCAGGTGGTTAGGTACTACCTGCTCCAGCTGCTCAAACCACCACACGCTCAGGGCGGTTAGCACCTTGCCCTTGTCGGGAATCTGCGAGCTGAGCACATAGTCATAGGCGCTGATGCGGTCGCTGGCCACCACCAGCAGAACATCCTCGCCTTCCCACGGCCCCTGGGGGGCGGGCACGTAAACGTCACGGACCTTGCCGGAAACCAGGTGCTTCCAGCCATCTAGAACCGGTGCGGCAGGTAGTTCAATTCCCATTTTTAACGCTCCACATAGGCTGGGGCGGCGATATCACTACGGTGATAGGCGCCGTCGAACTTAATCTTGCTTACCGCCGCGTAAGCCTTAGCGCGCGCTGCGGCCACATCTTCACCCAAAGCCACCACCGACAGCACCCGGCCACCGGCGGTAACTAGCTCGTTGTCGTCATTACGGGCAGTCCCCGCGTGCAGGACATGCACGTCAGGGTCAGCTTCAGCCTGTTCAATACCGCTAATCACATCCCCAGTGGTGGGGGTGGAGGGGTAGCCGGCAGCGGAAATAACCACGTCAACCGCAGCCTTATCACTCCACTGAGGCTCAGCCACCTGATCTAGGCGCCCCACCGCAGCCGCGTGCAACAGCTGGGGCAGCGAAGAGTCTAGACGCGCCAGCACAGCCTGAGTCTCAGGGTCACCAAAACGCACGTTAAACTCCACCACGCGCATGCCCTTGCTGGTTAGCGCCAGGCCACAGTAAAGCAGGCCAATAAAAGGCGTGCCTCGGCGAGCCATCTCATCAACCACCGGCTGCGCCACCTGCTCTATCACCTGCTGACCCAGGTCAGCCGGGGCCCAAGGCAGCGGCGTGTACGAACCCATACCACCCGTGTTCGGGCCGGCGTCGCCGTCACCAATACGCTTAAAGTCCTGGGCGGGGCTCAGTGCACGCACGCTGCGCCCGTCACAAACACAGAAAACCGAGGCCTCGGGGCCGTCTAGGTAATCCTCAACCACCACAGCGCCGCCTTCGCGCCCCAGGCAAGCCAGGCCGTGCTTAAGCGCCGCCTCACGGTCAGAAGTAACCACAACCCCCTTACCGGCAGCTAGCCCGTCTTCCTTGACCACATAGGGGGCACCAAACTCATCCAAAGCCTGCTCTAGCTGGTCAGGGCTAGTGACAACGCGGGCACTGGCAGTAGGCACATGGGCGGAGGCCATAACTTCCTTAGCGAAAGCCTTAGAACCCTCCAGGCGGGCAGCCGCCTTACTGGGTCCAAACACCGCAATGTCTGCCTGACGCAAAGCATCAGCCACGCCTGCTACCAGTGGCGCCTCCGGGCCCACCACCACCAGGTCAGCCCCCATCTCACGAGCCAAGGTGACTACTTCATCAGGGCTGTTGGGGTCAATGAACAAGTTAGTGGCGATCTGCGCAGTTCCGGGGTTACCCGGCGCTACAACAAGTTCAGTGGTTTCAGGGTCACGGGATAAGGCACGGGCCAGCGCATGTTCACGTGCACCAGAGCCCAGAAGCAGGATTTTCACGTACCCACTTTAGCCGCTCACTGGCCCTAATTAAACCGCTAACGGTCCCAAATGTCCGCTAGTAGTTAACTAGCGATACTTAAACAAAAGTTCCCCCCGCCCAGTGGGCGGGGGGAAACTATCTATGGTTAGCGGCCAGCTAACTGGTAAGCAGCTGCTGTGTTAGCGCTTGGCTAGCTGGTTACTTGCTAGTTGTTACTGGCAGCGCTCACTTGGCGGCGGCGATGCGCTCACGGAACTTGGCCAGCTGAGCGGTGATCTCGGCGGGAACCTTGTCACCGAACTGAGCCAGGTACTCCTCGGTGGAGTCCATCTCAGCGGCCCAAGCCTCGGGGTCGATAGCGAAGAGCTTGTTCCAAGCAGCCTCGTCCACCTCGTCCAGGCCCTCAAGGTTGAAGTCCTCGAACTTGGGGTAGCGGCCGGTGACGCCGTCGATGGCCTCTACCTGGCCAGCGGCGCGACGCACGATCCAGTCCAGAACACGGCTGTTCTCGCCGTATCCAGGCCACAGGAACTTGCCATCCTCGTCCTTACGGAACCAGTTGACCTGGTAAACCTTGGGGAACTTGTCGCCAGCCTTGTCCTGCATCTCCAGCCAGTGGCCCCAGTAGTCGGCCATGTTGTAACCGCAGAAGGGCAGCATAGCGAAGGGGTCGTGGCGCAGGGAGCCGGCCTTAACGTCAGTGGCGGCAGCGGTGACCTCAGAGGCCACGGAAGCACCGATGAACACGCCGTGAGCGGGTTCGTACTGCTCGGCTACCAGCGGCACGTTGGTGGCGCGGCGGCCACCGAACAGGATGGCGTCGATGGCTACACCCTCGGGGGCTTCCCAGTCACCACAGATGATCGGGCACTGAGCGGCCGGGGTGGTGAAGCGAGAGTTGGGGTGAGCGGCCTTCTTACCCTCGGCAGCGTCAGCCGGGGTGTAGTCATTGCCGTGCCAGTCGATCAGGTGCTCGGGCAGCGGAGCGTCAATGCCCTCCCACCAAACGTCGCCGTCGTCGGTCAAAGCAACGTTGGTGAAGATGGTGTTGGCCTTCATGGTGTCCATGGCCATCGGGTTGGTCTTGTAGCTGGTGCCGGGGGCGACGCCGAAGAAACCAGCCTCGGGGTTGATGGCGCGCAGGCTGCCATCCTCACCAGGACGCATCCAGGCGATGTCGTCACCAATGGTCTCAACCTTGTAGCCCGGGATGGTGGGCTGAAGCATGGCCAGGTTGGTCTTACCGCAAGCGCTGGGGAAGGCGGCAGTTACGTGGTACTGCTTGCCGCTGGCCTCATCGGTCAGACGCAGGATCAGCATGTGCTCGGCCATCCAGCCGTCGCGGCGGGCCATGGTGGAGGCGATACGCAGGGCGTAGCACTTCTTGCCCAGCAGGGCGTTGCCGCCGTAACCAGAACCGTAGGACCAGATCTCGTTGGTCTCGGGGAAGTGGGTGATGTACTTTTCCTCGTTGCAAGGCCAGGTGGTGTCTTCCTGACCGGGAGCCAGCGGGGCACCTACAGAGTGCACGGCGGGAACCCAGGGGCGGCCTTCGTTGATCAGGTCCATAGCCTTGGTGCCAATGCGGGCCATGATGCGCATGTTGACTACCACGTAGGGGGAGTCAGTGATCTCAATACCCAGCTGGGAGATGGGGCCGCCGAGGGGACCCATGGAGAAGGGGATCACGTACATGGTGCGGCCGGCGTAGGTGCCGTCAAACTTCTCGTTGAGGATCTTCTTCATCTCAACCGGGTCGTACCAGTGGTTGGTCGGGCCGGCGTCTTCTTCCTTCTCAGAACAGATGAAGGTGCGCGACTCCACGCGGGCGACGTCGCTGGGCAGCGAACGGGCCAGGAAGGAGTTGGGGCGCTTCTCGGGGTTTAGGCGAGTGAACATGCCGGACTCAACCATTTCGCTGGTCAGACGGTCCCACTCTTCCTGGCTACCATCGCAGAAGTAAACCTTCTCAGGCTTACCCAGTTCAGCAATGCGGGTAGCAAAAGCAATGACGTCTTCGGGAGCGTTGGCCGGAGCAGCGGCGCGAACGTCCTGCGCGGTGACAGTCATATGATTCCCTTCCTTGGGGCGCTTATTTATCTTTTGGCTTGCGCCTGTTAACGCGCTTATTCTCTCTCAATAGCCCCGGTCACTTCTTCCCAAAAGTCCTATGGTTCATGTCACATACGTAGAAAAGGCGCAGATAAACCGCGAGATTTACCTGCGCCTGAACTACTCAAAAGCCAACAAAAAGCTTCTAAGCTACTAGGAAACACGCCCTAGCGAGATGGGTTTAGCTAAATAAGGCTTGCCCCACCATAGTGTCTGACTGACCGATACCGGCAGGAATCGCAAACAGGGCGCGCGCCTGGTGCTGCAAATATTCACTCAGGGCGTCCTTTTGAGTCATCTTGTCCAAGATCGGGTAGAAGTTTGTGCGCGGGTCACGCACGAAGGCAATGAAGAACAGACCTGCACTCAAACGCCCTAGTGCATCTGAACCTTCGGTGTAGTTGTAGCCGCGACGCAGCATCCAGCGCCCCTTATTTTGCTCGGGGTTAACGATGGCGATGTGCGAGTCTGCGGGCACCTCCAGCTCTCCTTCCTTGTTCTTAGCCTTGAAGTCGATCGGCTTGAACTCGTCTTTGCCGCTGGTAGGAGCCGTAACGTTAAGCGGGGCACCGTAACGCTTGTCGCGCCCAAAGGTTTGTTCCTGCTCGATCAGACGCAGGTTGTCCCACATTTCAGCGAACATGTGGATTTTGCGCACCACAAAGTAGGTGCCGCCAGTCATCCAGTCTGCGCCGCTGTCATCTCCCTTTTGCACCCACAGGTGCTCGTTTAGCTTGGCGTCTCCGTCTTCAGACTTAATGTTGTTGGTGCCGTCCTTGAAGCCAAACAGGTTACGCGGGGTTTCCTGGGCTACCGAGGTGGAGGAGGTGCGTCCATAACCGGTCTGGCTCCAGCGCATTTTGGCCGTGCCCATGGCAATACGGTTTAGGTTGCGAATGGCGTGCACACACACCTGGGAGTCGTTCGAGCAGGCCTGCACCAGCAGGTCACCGTCTGAATCAGCAGCGCGAATGTTTTCGTTAGCGAATTTGGGCATGCCCTCAGACAGGATCTTGGGCATTTTTTTGGCAATGCCGAAACGGTCTTTGCCGTCGCTGTCTACAAACAGCGAGCGCCCGAACCCGAAGGTGATGGTTAGCCCGTTGGGCTTGTAACCCCAGGCTTCACCGCTGTCGCGCGGCACGGCCTGCTTGTTTTCGTTGGGTTCGCCGCCTACTAGTTCGCCGGCGGTCATTTGCTGGGCGGCTACGGTCCAGTCGCTTAGCAGCTGTTTGAGCTCTTCGGGGTCTGTGGTGGTCACGTCGAAGGCGGCGCAGAACATGTTGTCTTGGGCGGGGGTGAGGATGCCGGCCTGGTGCTTGCCACGGAAGGGGTAGGTGTCCAGGATTTTGTCTGCGGGGGCGTCTTCTTCCCCGGCTGCGTAGCCACCGGCGGCGCCCGCTAGGGCTCCGGCGGCTAGGCCTGCTCCGGCAAAACCGAAGGCGGCGCGGCGTGAGACGTGGTGGGCGGCTTTGTCCTCGTCTGCTCCGCTGTCAGTGGCGACGACGGCGTCGCCGGTGGTTTCGTTAGCCGTTTCAGCCGCGTTTTGGGTTGCGTCCGAGGCCTCTTCAGCGGGAGTGTTGGCGCTTTCGGTAGCGTCTGTAGTCTTGTTGCTCATTAGGTTCTCCTTGGCTAAATATAGATTTCCCAATCATTATTATGGGTGTAAATAGCCCGCAGATCAGCCCCTAGGGCCTAAATCTGCGGGCTATTTAGTCACATTTGCCTCACCTTAATCTGCTCAGCCTAAGCAAAGTGTAGCTAAGCATGGTGGGCGCGGTGGTTAGCGGCGTTTTATCAGTGCAGCACGATGCCGCTGATCTCGCTTAGCTGCTTGGCCAGGGCGGCAACCTCGCTGGAGAACTGCTGCTGAGCCTTGGTGTAGGAGTTCTTGGCGGGAGCCTCACCGGCGTCCTTCTGAACGGAGGCGATGGTGTCGTAGCCGACGTACTTGGTGGCACCGTCGGTGGTCTTACCGTCAGCGTGGGAGTCGATCAGCTTGTGTACAGCCTTGAACTTGGCCTTGATCTTCTTGTCCAGCTCAGGGTTGGACTTGGCCACGATTTCAGAGACGTTGCCGTAGGCTACCTCGGCGCCTTCAATGTTGGCCTTGAAGTCGTAGAGGTCGGTGTGGGAGAAGGTGTCTTCTTCACCAACAATCTTGGTGTCGGCCACCTCGTTGACTAGGTCAACGGAGCCGGTTACTACGTCGTTGATGGTCAGTGAGAACTTCTTGCCGTCCACACCGGTGATCTTGCCGTAAACCAGGTCGTAGAGTTTCTGGGTGTTTTCTTCCAGGTTGGTAGCGGCTGCCTTGCGGTCAGCGTCGCTGGCGAACTTGAACTGGCTACCCCCCCACAGGTCGGCCTCGATGCGGTGCCAACCGGTCCAGCTCTTGAGCACCTCGGGGTCGGTGACAGACTTGCCGGCGTCGGCAGACAGGTTCTGGATACGCACGTCGAGTGCGCCGTCGAGGTCACCGGCTTCCTTGATACCAAACTTCTCAGCGGTCGGCTCGATGCGCTCGTAGTGCTGGCGCGCTAGCGGGAACAGTTCCTTAGCCTTGGCGGTGTCACCAGAGGTGTAGGCGGCGGTGAAGGCCTTGGTGGCGGTTAGTAGCTGACCGACCTGGTCCTTAACGTAGGAGGTGTAGTTGGCTACGGCCTGCTCTTCAAGCTTCTTGACGTCGCCGCCGACGGCCACTTCCTTACCCTTGGTGACCTTGAGCTGGGTAGCTCCCACCAGGGCACCCACCATGTTGGGCTTGCAGGCGCTGTAGTAGGTGCCTTCCTTGAGGGCGGTGGTTAGCTCGGTGGAGGTACCCGGGCCGATGTTCTCCTTTTCGGAGACGATCTGTAGCTTGTTTTCGCTCAAAACCTCAAACTCGTTGGGGACAGTGCCCTCGTTGGAGATCTTGAAGGTCACCTGGCCGGAGGGGAAGGACTTGGAGGAAACCTCGCAGCCCTTGTCGGTGATTTTGACGTTGATGGTGTTGGAGCCGGCTGCGTTAGTGCCGCCGCTGCCACCCTGGTTGTTTGCAGTGCAGCCGCCCAGGACAGACAGGGCGACTACCGGTAGCGCCACCAGCGCGGCGCGTACTCGACGTGTAATCATTCATTTTTCCTTGTCGGATGGGTTTTGGGTTGGGAAGGAAGGAGTAGTTGCTGTGGTCGTCAAGCTTCCTTCCCGACGCCGTCGACCACAAGTCTTTTAGGCTGCGGTTACCTCAGCCGGCCTTGTTATCTACCTTGGGGGCTTTACCCAACTTGGCGTGCGCCACCCGGGCGAAGAAGTACAAGGTGGGCCAGAAGTAGATGTTCCAGCCGATTACCTGCAGCCAGGTGGGGGTGGGGTTGACCTGGAATAGGGCCACGCTCACCTCGTAAAGCCAACGCAACGGGTTGACTGAGGATTGGGGCACCCAGTTGGATACGTCCCAGGCGTGGTGAGCCCAGCCCGGCAGCACGGAGGCTTCCTGAAGGTCACCAAAGCCGTAGGAGATAATGCCGGCGGCCACCACAATCAGGAAGTAGCCGGTCACCGTGAAGAACACGGAAAGATTGATGCGCACTCCCCCGCGATAGATCAGGTAGCCCAGCACAATGGCCACCACCAGGCCACCAACCACTCCGGCGGCGATAGCTGGCGTGGATTTTTCTACAGCCGAGCGCACAGTCGCCCAAATAAATAGGGCGGTTTCGATACCTTCACGGCCTACCGCGAAGATGGCAATCCAGATAATGCCCCAGCCACGCCCATCTTTTTCTAGCGAGGCCGATAGGCTGTCGCGCAGACCTTGGCTCATTTGGCGCGAGTTTTTGCCCATCCAGAAAATCATCCAGGTAACCATGGCCACGGCCACCAGCGATAGTGAACCACCAATGATTTCTTGGGCCTGGAAGGTTAGGGTTTGTGGACCCCAGGTCAAGATGGCGCCAATGGCTAGCGGCACCAGCGCAGCGGCCAGCACCCCTAAAGTTAGTTTGCCAAACAGGTCTCGACGACCAATTTTGGCCAGGTAGGCGGCAATCACGCCTACCACCAGGGCGGCCTCTAGACCCTCACGCAGGGCGATAATAAAGTTCGCAAAGAATAGGGACATACTCTTACTTTTATTAGGCTAGACTCACTTCCGAAAGGTCAGCCTAACCTTTATCTGCCTTGTACTCAAGCAGTTTTAGCTAAGTTGAGACGCTCGGTTACCGTAACGTGACTCACCCTTAAGTCCCAGACGCGGCGTCAGAATATTTGCGCAGCTATAGGCCACATTTTTGGCCACACCATGCCATAAAACCGGCATCTGCGGCGTCGAGAAAGTAACTGCTTTATCCAAAGCCGCAACCGCCCTAGCCTCAGCGCTAAAACTACCAACGCTTAAACATGCGAAAATAGCTTTATGCGAGTATCAGCCAACCGAAGGCGTTTTGCGGCACTAACCTGCCTAGCCTTAGTCCCCGCCCTTGGCGCCTGTCAGGCCCATATGGATCTAACCGTGCACCAGGAGGGCACCTACGACGCCGTCATTCGCATGGTGGACAACACGTCCTCGCAGATCACCAGCACTTCACAGTGCAAGCAGCTGGCTAGTTCCCTGCGCAGCTCGATTGCTACTAATAAGGGCAGTGAAATTAAGGTCAAGTCCATCAAGGGCGACGAGGGTATTGGCTGCGAATTCACCTTTAAATCTATTCCGGTAGCCACCGCCGCCACTAAGCCGGCCCCCAATGCCAGCACCGCGAGCGCCAATGCCTCAGCTAACGCGAACGCCTCGGCGAGCCCTGCCGGCGCCACTAACGCGCTAGTGTGGCGCCAGGGCAACAAGGTTTTTGTGCGTATTCCCGGGGTAAACACTGACGGAAACTCTGAGGCCGCCTCCCCTAGCGCCAGCACCTCAACTGGCTCTGGCGGCTCTAGCAAATCCGGCGGTTCCAGCGGCTCCAACAAATCTGGCGGCAGCGATGATGTGGTTGAAAAATACAAGTCGCTGATCGACACCAAACTGACGGTAACTTTCCCCGGCGCAGTTATTGACGCTGGCGGCGGCAAGGTGCAGGGGCACAAGGTCACTTGGAGCGGCCCGCAGATCCTAGCTACTGGGGTCAGCGCCTCGGGTTACGCGATTGGTAATGGCGGTATGCCCTGGTATTCGGCCTCACGCCCGTGGGCTTGGTTGATTGTCGGCTCGGTCTTTGCGCTGACGGCATTTGGTTTTTGGCGACGACGCCGCGCCCGCAGCTAGAGCGCCGTCGTCAGCCCCAGCAGCGCCGTCGGACCCAGGCAGCTAAAACAGCACCACGGCGCCAAAAAACCAATAAATCGCCCCGACAACCTTACGGTAGCCGGGGCGATTTATTTAAGCATTCGCGGGGCTCAGCGAGCCTGGGCGATCTTCTGCTTGCGCTTGGAGCTGACCACTACGGCCACAACCACAATCGCGATCACCAAAACCGCAGCCACGCCACCGATGATCAGACCGGTAGACAGGCCGGAGTCGGAGGACTTTTCGGAAGCGGCGGCCTTAGCAGTGGCGGTGGCCTTAGCGGTAGGCTCAGCCTTCTTCTCGGCGCTGACCTTACCGGTAATAGTGCTAGCAGTGGTGCCATCAGCGAAGGTTACGGTGTTACCGGAGATGGTGCCGCCCTTAGCGGAGGTTACGTCGCCGGGGTAGGTTACCTTCATGTCCATCTTGTAGGTACCAACAGCCTGCAGGCTGGATAAGGAGGCAGTTAGCGTGGAAGCATCAAAGGTGAACTCGCCCTTTTCTTCCTTACCATTCAGGATGGTGGCGGTGTCGCCCTTCACCACCAGGCGGCAGACCTTAGCGCCGTCAGTACCATCAACAACAGTGGCATCGGTAGTGGCTCCCTGAGGTGCAGGAATGGCAGCCTTAATGTTGGGGCACAGCTGGGTGATCATAGTGCCGTTATCGCCGTCGACAGCGATGTCAACCTGGTACACCGTGTTGGTCATGGACTCGATGTTGACGCTTGCGTGGAGGGTGAAGGCCATAGCAGCCTGGGCCGGAGAAGCTACTAGCGCGCCGCCAACAGCTAGAGCTGCAGCTGCTCCTAGGGAAAGCGCCTTGGTACGAATACGCTTAAAAATAGACATTATCTACCTTTCTTTCTGCCCGGTTTGGGGATAAGCAGAATCCTCGGCAATTGTATGGGCTTAAACTTGATACTTGCTGGGACGTGTCCGACTTGTTACCTAAGTGGGTAACATATAAACCAAAACGACGATATAGCCAGGCTATATCGTCGTTTTAGTTTTAAACAGCTAACAAATACGGCTTACTGCTGCGGATAGCCGCCCTGTCGGTAGCCCTGCTGGGGGTACTGACCTTGCTGAGGGTAGCCGCCCTGCTGGGGGTACTGACCGCCCTGCTGAGGGTAGCCCTGCTGAGGGTACTGACCACCCTGCTGGTAACCACCCTGGGGGTAGCCACCTTGCTGGGGGTAGCCCTGCTGCGGGGCGTAACCGAACTGGCCGCCCATCGCGCTAGGCGGCTTCTTCTTGCCAGAGCGCACCGCGAAGAACGCGCCCACACCAACCAGCAGCACTACTACTACACCAATGATTACGTAGAGCACAGTGTTGTCATCTGAGCTGGAAGAACTTGAGGAGCTGGAGGAGCTACCTGAACCCTTGGCGCTACCATCCCCATTGTTCGAGGCACCACCTTTGTTGTCAGAAGAACCCCCGTTGTCAGAGGAGCCACTACCGGGGTTGCCTACTACCTTGTACTTTTCACCCACCTGGAGCTTGGCGGTGTTGCCGCTAACTTCAGCGCCTTCAGCGGAAACAATGCCGCCACCAAAAGTTACGCGATAGTCGAACGAACTATCACCATAGCTACTGAGACTAGAAAGAGCGGTTAGATCGCCTGAAACACTCACATTGTTACCATCGCGCTCAACCTTGAAACCAATACCGCTCACGCCAGCAGAGCTGGATGAACTAGAGCTGATTACTTTATCAAGCGGCGCAGTGACGTTGATGTCACAAACTTCTACACCCTCATACTGGGTAATTTCAGCCTTAGCGGTTCCATAACCAAGCGGGCTGGTACCGCCAGAGCTGTACCTATTGCACATAGTCTTGTGGTCAGCGCCTTGAACAGTGCTGTGGACCTTCATAGAGATCGTTACATTGTCCCCAGCGAATTTAAATTCGGTCCACACTTTCATAGTTTGAGCGTCATCAGCACGCGCTGGGACGGCAAGACTTACCAGCGAAAATGCCAGCACAAAGGCAGCCAAGATGGCCCCTAGGCGCGCCACAAACGAGTGTGACTTCAAAGCAACAGCGTTCATATTTCATACCTTAGCCCTTTTTAGTAGGCCAGGCATCCCAACGCCTTGGGGATTAAACCCCGGAGCCCAACTATTTCCTGATTTTGCGTGACCTAGCGGACCGGTGTTTGTGGCCACAGGGCCCCACAATAAGCAGCACTACCCCAATGACTACCGTGAGCGCCGTCGCCCCCACAATCACATAAAGCACGGCGCTACCAACCGACATCTCCGCCCCAGAGTCGCTGGCACTAGTGATAACAGAACTGGTGGTGGAGCTAGCGTCAGTAGCCACGTAACTGGCGGCGCGGACCGGCGAATTTACCAGCAGCAGTGCAAAAGCCAGCAGTAGGGTACCTACCACAGCCCCTACTCGCTCTAACCCTACTTTCATAGCATTCATCCTGCTCACGGCCCTATCCTAGGGGCATTTAACCGAGATTTACCTGGATTTTAGCTGGGGATAACTCCCCTGCTGCGCAGCTCTTCGGCCAGGTGGTGGCGCGCTATCTGCATTCTGGCGGCGCATTACCTGCATTTTCCGACGGCGAAGGCGCCTTCTGCGGTAAATCGGAATTGGCGCCTGCAGACATAGTGGCAGAGCCGAGGTCTTCACTAGAAGTTACCGACTTAACAAAACAGGCCTTAACACACGCAAAAATTGCTATCACGCCAACAATGAGTATCAGTGCAAGCAACATAGTAAGCACCTGCATAAGATCAATCGACCATAACAAGCGATAAAATGACTGTAACAGGCGATAAAATCTTGGAGTCGAGGAAGTTAGGTCCCCTCTGGCGGGTATGGCGTCAGGGTCATAGGGAGTCATAGAAGCCACTACTTCAAAGTCTTCATTTTTGGCAGTAAAAACGGATGTATACCTTTCCACCTCACCTCCAAAATAAGAAATAGTCTCTACATTTTGAAATCTAATAGTATATTCAATCTCGCCAGTGTAAGCAGGATCTGTTACACCTATTATTTTAACGATATTATCTTCAACAATAATCTCAGCGCCATATATGAGTGCGTGCGATAACTCCTCTTTAGGGGTCGCGACAATATAAGCTGAGCAAACTTCTACACCATCATAATGCCCCATCTCAAGCCTATAGACTTCCCGGCCTAGGCCAGCCTCTAACCGCTTAACGTAATCAGAGCTTTTTGAGCATATGCTTTTGGTTGATTCATTAGAATTTATATGTGTTTTTATCTCAACATATGCCATACTATTATCAAAATTTATTTGCACCCAGGTGCGCATGCTATCTTCGCCATGCGCCGGTGCAGACACAGCAAACAGCGAACAAGTCAGTACAAGTACTAACCCCAAAACAGCACACACACAAGTCGCCATTGATCGTGCGTTAGCCATACTGTCCACCCTTTAGCCCTATAAACTCAGTGAATAAATCAACTAAAGATAACTACTCAAGCCTAGCTGTTAGGCACCAACTAACAGCTATTAAACAAAACCAGGGCCGGGTGTAAAACCACGGCCCTGGTTGAGATGAACTCTAGCTAACCGTTATAGCCGCCATATTGACCCTGCTGGGGGTAGTTACCCTGCGGCGGATACTGTTGCTGGGGGTAGGAGCCAGGCCCGTAAGACTGCGGCGCGTAAGCAAACTGCCCACCCATCCCGCTAGGCGGCTTCTTCTTACCTGAACGCAGCGCCAGGAAGGCGCCCAGACCCACAAGCGCTACCGCTGCAACGCCAATGATTACATAAAGCAGAGTATTGTCACTTGAGGACTTGGAGCTTTTTACAGCCAGCGGAGTGGGCGTAACGGTAGCTGGAGCACCGTTAGCGACGGTGTTTTCATTGTTGTCAGAACCGGGAGTAATAGAAGGGCTCGCAGAGGGAGTAGCAGAGGCAGTAGCGCCACCCTGGTTATTTCCCGAAGAACCCCCATTAGTGGAGCCGCCGTTAGTAGAGCCGCCATTTGAGCCGCCGCTACCCGGGTTACCAACTACCTTGAACTTGCCACCAAGCTTGAGCTTTGCAGTATTACCGCTGACTTCAGCACCCTCAGCAGAAACAACGCCACCAGCAAAAGTGATCTTGTAGTCGATAAACTGAGCGCTAGTAGCATCAGAGAAGACAGATAAATCGCCTTCGTAGACAATGTTGGAACCTTCGCGGTAAAGCTTATCGTCTGTCCCAAAACCAATAGCTGTACCATCAGAGCTAACGAATTGGTCAATCTTTACGGTTGCCTGCATTTCGCAAACTTCAACACCCTCATACTGGGTAATTCCATACTTGAGGGCATCACCATAAGCACTGGAATTTCCATATTTGTTGCACATGGTTTTATGGTCAGTACCTTGCATTGTGCTGTGATACCTATAGGAGAAAGTTACATTATCTCCGCTAAAGCTATATTCCAACCACATTTTCATGTCTAGCTCGCCGTCAGCGCGCGCTGGAGCAGTAAGACTTGCCAGCGAAAAGGCCAGCACCAAAGCGACCACTACGGCCCCTATACGCGCCGCAAACTCGCGCGATTTAAAAGCTACAACGTTCATGGTCTTAGCCTAGCCAATTTTTAACCGGCTAAGCATTGGGGACAAGTCCCTAGGGCTACCTGACCATAGTCACAACAGCCTCATGCCTCACCAATCTAGCTATTTCTCCAGATCAGGCAAGCTAGCGTCAATAGCTAGGGCTTCTTCCTAGATTGCCAGACAGCAACCCCTAGTCCACCCAGCGCCAGCGCCCCTACCGCCACGATGACCCCATAAATAATGGTGTCGTTACTGCCAGCAGTCCCGACGGCGCTGGTAGTGCCGGCCGAGCTGGTTGCGCCAGCCCCAGCTGCAGCTGCAGCTGCATTAGAAGTAGTCTCTTGCGGTTTAATCGCGTCACTAGCCGCAACGCTAGGAGAGCTAGTCGCAGCAGGGATACCAGAGCTAGTAGCACCGCCTAAAGAAGTAGCACCACTTGAAGCAGAAGGAGAAGAGCTAGCTCGCGCGGAAGGATCAGGGTTTCCGACTATTTCAAAACTAGTGTCAGTTACAGTCACAGTGTTTCCAGTAACAGTACCGCCAGAAGCTGAAACAATTCCGCCATCAAAAGTAAAGCTATAAAAAGTTTGATTTACAGTATCTGGAATATAACTGCCTTGAACTTTAAGATTATCACCATCGCGACTAACAGTAAAAATATAACCAGGGAAAGGACTGGTTATCATAGTTTCGAGTGGCTGCACACCCTCCACTACGCAAACCTCCACACCTTTATACTGCTCCAGCTGAACCCGGGTCATCGTTGTCCCACTTTTGGTCTGACCAATATACTCTTTCGAACCATCACAAGAGCCTTTAGTGTAATCATCTTGAGGCATATTATAAAAATGCTGTTTGTTAGTGAAAATTATGGAATCTCCCTTAAACCTCACCTCCATCCAGCTCTTACTATCAGCTCGTGCCGGCGAGGTTAACATCAGCAAGGAAAATACCAGCATAAAAGCAGCCAAAGCTGCACCTACTCGCACTACAAGCGCGCGCATTTTTAAAACCGCAATATCCATAACCCTGGCTACCTTTGCTTTCAGATTTTCTTCCTAGATTGCCAGACAGCAACCCCTAGTCCACCCAGCGCCAGCGCCCCTACCGCCACGATGACCCCATAAATAATGGTGTCGTTACTGCCAGCAGTCCCGACGGCGCTGGTAGTGCCGGCCGAGCTGGTTGCGCCAGCCCCAGCTGCAGCTGCAGCTGCATTAGAAGTAGTCTCTTGCGGTTTAATCGCGTCACTAGCCGCAACGCTAGGAGAGCTAGTCGCCGCAGGAATGCCTGACTTAGAGGAATTCAAAGGACTAGCAGTGCCTGAACTAGAAGGCTTGGCGCTAGCAGAAGCTTTAGTGCTGCCTACTACTTCAAATGTGGCATCATAGAGGCCAACATTGCCAAATACAGTTGCAGTATTGCCGACAATGTTAGCACTCGATGCTGCGCTGATCCCGCCATCAAAAGTGAAACTATAGGTATTTGAATACTGAACTGTGTCGTGTGGCGCGATACCTTTTACCTTGATTTTTTCACCTTCGCGCATCACAGCGAAAAGTTCACTACGCGCGGTGCCGTTTAGCATTGCCTCAAGCGTTGCCTTGGATTCAACAGCGCAAACTTGCATACCCAGATAGTGATCTAAATAGGCTCTGGTGATTGTTGAACCCCAGACGGTGGTGCCTACGTTTTTTTGGGCCTCGGTACATATATCTGCAGTGGCAGCATCACCACCTTCACTTTCAGACATACGAGTTTTTGAGGTAAAAATTACCTCATCACCACTAAATCTTGTATTGTGCCAACCGAGCATAGAAGCATGTGCCGACGGGGCCAGCAGCAGTAGAGAAAATGCCAGTACAAAAGCAGCCAAGACCGCACCTACTCGCATCGTAAGCGCACGGGCATTTAAAACCTCAGCGTTCATGGATTAACCCTAACCAGTTTTAAGCGGTTCGCACTTGCAAAACTCCCAATAGTTAGAGCTAGCATCCAGATTCAGCTAAAAATTAGGGCCGTAACCAAACTGGGGGCCAACAGGTGGCCCGGGGTGCTTTTTCTTACGAGAACGCAGCGCCAACAACACCGCCAAGGCAATAATTAGCACCACTGCTGCAGCAATAAACGCATAGAGCAGGGCGTTGTTACCTGAAGAGTTTGTGCTAAAGTCAGCAGCTAGATCATCAGCCTTATTATCGCCGGAAATAATATTTGCTGAACCGTTAGGGTCACCAACCACCTCGAAGGTGTCGGCACTTACCACAAAGGTGTTTCCCTCCACCTTGCCGCCGGTAGAAGAGATAATCCCGCCATCGAAGGTGATGCGGTATTCGATAGCTGAGTGCTCAGAGTACTCAGACCTGTCACTTTCAAGTTTTAGGTTTTTACCGTCACGTGCAACAGAAAAACCGTAGGTTTCATCGGTTGATGTCTCGATCATCGAGTTAACTGTTAAGTTGCCCTCGATAACGCAAACTTCCATGCCATTGTATTGTTCTAGTTCAATCCTGGTGATTTCACCATTTGCCCCAGTGCTAGAGCTGGTGGCGCTCTTATAGTTAGCGCACATGCTTTTAGTGGTCATGTATTCGCTGGAGACATGTGTTTTCATGACGTAAGAAACCTTATCGCCACTAAATTTCATGTCCACCCAGCTCTGCGTGCTCTCAGCGTGGGCAGGCGCAGCCAGGAGCAGCAAAAAGAACGCCAGCATAAAAACCGCCAAAGCAGCCCCAGCGCCAGCTGTAAACACACGCGCCCCGGCCGCAAGCGCAGGTGCTCCCGCCACAAAGCCACGCATCTGCGCAGCGCACGCCCGCCTATACGCGTTCACTCCCGCCGCGAGCGCCTGCCTATGCGCGCCAAGTCCCTCCGCGAGCGCCCGCTGCCTAAAAGCATCTATGTTCATGACCCAACCCTAACCAGTTTCGGCTAGGCGGTCATACCCCTGCGTAGAGGAGCATGAACGCGCGCTTAGATGGCTTTGCTAGATCCCATAGCGGTCATATTTGCCAGGTTTTACACCTTTGCTTTGTTCTTGGCCGCTTGGGCTATAGGTGCCTACATTGGTTGGTTGGGCAGTTAGTTGTGCAGGCTGCGAGCGCTTTTTTGATGGGATAGCAAGGAAAACTACTAGGCCAACTACGGCTGCAACTATTACGCCGATCAGTACGTAAATCAGGGTGTTTCCCGATGATCCTGACTTGGTATCGTCAGAAGCTTGGTTTTTCGCGTTATCAGCGCCTGCAGCCTTATTTTGGCTGGGTGCAGCAGAGGGAGTTTGGCTAGTTTTTCCGCTGCCTGGGTTCCCCACTAACTCGTAGTCACCAGTGTTGATGGTTATGGTGTTGCCATCTACTTTGCCACCCTCGTGGGATACAATTCCGCCCGCGAAAGTGAAGCTATGTATGATATTTCCATCATAAGTGACGGCAGCTCTGACTGACCCAGTTACGCGCACATTGTCGCCGTCGGCTTTAAGAACAAAACCATAGCCATCGCCTCCTTGCAGGGCCTTCTTAAGTGAGCCAACCCCTTCGACGGCGCAGACTTCTATGCCTTGGTACTGCTCAACTTCTGCCTTGGTTACTTCTGCACCCAGGTAATTGACTAGTTTTGCGTGAGTGGAATCTTTGAAGCACATGCTTCTGGTCGATTGACCGTGTTGGTTAAGAGCATGGGTTTTTGACGATACGTATATTTTGTCCCCGTCTATTTTCACGTGTACCCATATACGTATGCTGTCAGCTGCGTGGGCGGGGGTAGCCGGCATCAGCAAGGAAAACGCCAGCATGAAAACCGCCAAAACCGCCCCTACGCGAGCCACAAACCCACGCATCGCCAGCGCACTATTCCGCGCCCCAACATCTGCTGATAGCCCCGCCGCGAGCGCCTTTACCCGCACTTTCGCCGCGCACGTGTGGACATTAGAAACAACCGTGTTCATGGCTTAAACCTTAGTCACTCTCCCCCTTTGATAGCCACTAAATTCCCACCTACAGTACGTTTTGCGTAAAACAGCCGACGACGTCGTCGCAGCTACTGCCTTTACGTTACGGACTGTGCGTGCCCACTAAAAACAACCAGGCCACATTACCCACCCATATATAGGCAACCAGGGCCGGTTACCCGACCCTGGTTGGATAGAAGGATTATTTGCTGGCGTCTCAGGCGCCCTGACCACCCTGAGCGTTAGGGTTGTAAGGCTGCTGAGGGCTAGGCTGCGGCTGCTGGGGCACACCAGGCTGCTGCACGCCAGGCTGGGGGGCACCAGGAGCTGCCTGACCCTGAGGGTACTGACCCGGCTGAGCGGCGTAAGGAGAAGCGGACTGCTGAGGCTGGGCCTTCTTCTTGGAACGCGTGGCAAGGAAAACTCCCAGGCCGGTGCCACCACCAATTAGCGCACCGATCAGTGCATACATCAGAATGCTGGAGCCGCCACCGGGCTTACCTACAACCTCGAACTTAGTATCGGTGGTAACGAAGGTGTTGCCTTCAACCTTACCGCCGCTGGAAGAAACGACGCCATCATCGAAGGTGAAGCGGTACTCGATATCGCCGACAGAGGCGAAACGGTTGCTGGAGGTGCTCTTAATGGTTAGCTTGTCGCCATCACGCTTGATAGAGAAACCGAAAGCGGAGGAAGAGTTATCCTCGTTCAGCTTGCCCTCGGCTTCGATGACGCAAACTTCTACGCCCTTGTACTGTTCTATCCCAGACTTGGTGACTTTACCGCCAGAGCTCGTGGTAGCCGACTTTTTCATCGCATCGCAAATTACCTTGGTGGAGCCATACTCACTGGGAGCGTGCATCTTCAGTGAGATAGCCACATTTTCACCACTGAATTTCATGCCAAGCCATACCTTGAAGCTGTCAGCGTGAGCCGGAGAAGTCACTCCTAGCAGCGAAAAAGCCAGCACAAAAGCAGCTAGTGCGGCACCTACGCGTGCAATCATCGCGCGGGGGTTAACGTTAATAGCGTTCATGTCTCAAGCCTATTAGGTTTTATCTGTTTAGGCACAATCTGGTTGTTTTCTTTCAAAACAAGACCAGGGCCGGGGGTAACTCGGCCCTGGTCTTGAGAAGAAAAAGCGTTAGCTAGCCGTTGTAGCCCTGCTGGCCATAGCCCTGGTTGTTTTGGCCGTATCCTTGCTGTCCGTAGCCCTGCTGACCATAGCCTTGAGGTTGTTGGCCATAAGGCTGGGCCTGCTGGCCATAGCCCTGCGGCTGTTGGCCGTAGCCCTGCGGCTGCTGGCCATAAGGCTGAGCCTGCTGTCCGTAACCGGGCTGCCCATATGCCTGTTGCCCGTAGCCCTGGGGCTGGCCATAACCCTGCTGGCCGTAAGGCTGACCGTAGCCACCGTACTGAGGCTGGGGCTGCTTCTTAGAACGCATTACGAAGAAGACGGCCACCCCAGCGCCGATCACAACTACCAGTCCGATCAGCACAAACATCAGCATGTTGGAGCCGCTACCAGGCTTACCGGTTACCTCAAAGCTACTGCTATTGGCAATGAAGGTGTTTCCGTCAACCTTGCCGCCACTAGAAGAAACCACCCCACCATCAAAGGTGATACGCACCTCCGTGCTGACACTCGAGGAGGTAAAGGAGCCGCCGCTGCCTTTAACCTTGATATTGTCACCATCACGGCTAACAGAGATACCAAATGATGAGTCTGATTTGTCTACTACCTCGCTGAGGCTCCCACTGCTTTCAATGGCGCAAACCTCAACGCCCTCGTATTGCTCTACCTCAACCTTGTCAACTTTTTTGCCGATCTTACTTGAGTTGGCCTCGCTCTTGCTCTTCTCACAGAGACTCTTAGTAGACCCGTACTGCTCAGGAAGGTGTATTTTAACCGACAAAGTCACCTCGTCCCCACTGAATTTAATCTCAGTCCAGGTCTTCGCATCGTCAGCGTGAGCTGGGGAAACCATAGTCAGTAAAGAAAAAGCCAGCACAAAGGCAGCTAAAGCAGCGCCTACACGCGCCAAAACTGTGCGCGGGTTGGAAGTAACAGCGTTCATGAATCCAATCCTAATGCCATTGCCACGTCATTCGCCTCATTTTTAAGGGGATCAATCCCTAGCGCCATCAGCGCATACTGGCTGCCTTTACCGGTACAACACAAGGTCAGGCCACACTGCAGTGCTCCCCCATGCCTGCCACGCAGCCCGCGCCCGGGATACACTCACGGCCTGGGCTGGTTAGTGTCATGCGCACGTGCCACGCAGCCCGTGCAAGGGATGCCCAGTAATTACAGATAATGGCGCAGCCTAAGCTGCGCCATTATCTGTAAACACCGTTAGTTAGCGGTACATATCCTCAAAGCCTGAGCCTTCAAGCTTGTAGTAGTAGCCGTCTTCGCCCGGGTAGTAGGCAACCCCGTCCTGGTAGTACAGACCGTTGGGGTGGTAACCATCCTCAATGGTTTCCTCAGCAACACTGGGGACTTCCTCAATGGGCTCTGCATAGTCCTCGTAGCCAGCAGCCGCATACTCTTCGTCGCCGGCGCCAGAGTCATAGACCCCACCCTCTACGTAGGATTCGTAGCCTCCGCTTTCGTAAACACCCTGCTCAGCCGCAGCCGCATAAGTGGCAGCCATAGCGGCGTCGTTATCAGCATTAGCCGTATGGATTAGCGGTACCCCGGGGATGCCAGCCGCAGGAATCTCAGATTCGCTGATTGGGGCAATTTCAGACAAAGAAACCGTCTGGCCCTGCGGGTCAGGGATCTGACCGGCTGCAATAGCCGCCTTAGTAGCCAGGCTTTCCTTAACGCGCTTGTAAATACGCACGCCACCCAACCACAAAATACCGGCCAGGATCAGGCAGGAAGCAATACCCAGCACCCACCGCGTCACATGCTGTAGGGCAAGCGAGGGAACCGTGCCAACTACCTCAAAGGAGGTAGCACCCTTTTTAGGAACAGCGGTAGAGCCGTTAACGTCGGCGTTCTTGTAGGAAATAATCTTGCCGTCGTACTTAACCGTCACGTGAGAGACGATCAGCTGGTTAGAAATAGCGATGTAGCGAGGGATAGACACCTTAACTCGGTGGTTTTCATCGGTGCTCATGTTGAAGCCACCGAACTGCGTAAGCGCAGCCGGACCAGCGCCGTTTTGGAAAGCGCCCTCTACCTTGGCTTCACATACCTCACGACCATTGCGCTTACTTACCCAGGTAACCACTTTGGCGTTGTGAGTGGTGGTTCCCTTGTTTTTATCTGCACCTGTTTGAATAGTTTTGCAGATGGTAGCTGGTTTCAAACCAGTGTGCGAACCGGGCGCAAACGCGAAGTCAAGCACCGCGTAGTTTTCGCCCTTTACGTTAACGTTAAACCAAATCTCATTGGGCTGCGAGGTTTCAGCTTGAACCTCAGAGGCGCTTAGCGGCGCCATGAAAACCAGCAGCCCCGCCGCTAAAGCCGCAAGTACACGGCTAGTTACAGACTTGTAGTTAAGGGTGTTCACGGGTTCCAGCCTAGCAGCTTCAGTCAACTAACGAGTGGCGAGAAATTGTGGCTTCGCGCCCTGCTCCCACACCAATGGCGGAAATTCGCACCCCAGCCAACTGTTCGATTCGTTCCACGTAACGCTGGGCGTTAAGCGGCAGATCCTCAAATTTACGTACGCCAGTGATGTCTTCACTCCAGCCAGGCAGCTGCTCGTAGATAGGCTTGGCGTGATGGAAGTCAGACTGGGTTAGGGGCATTTCGTCCCAGCGCACGCCGTCGACGTCGTAAGCCACACATACCGGAATGGTGTCGTGCCCGGTGAGCACGTCCAGCTTGGTCATCACTAGGTCAGTTAGGCCGTTAACGCGCGCTGCGTAGCGGGTGACGACGGCGTCGTGCCAGCCACAGCGACGGGCCCGGCCGGTGGTCACGCCATACTCTCCACCTTCGGCGCGCAGACGCTCACCCATTTCGTCGTTTAGCTCTGTGGGGAAGGGACCTTCACCTACGCGAGTGGTGTAGGCCTTAACCACACCGATGACGCGGTTAATGCGGGTGGGGCCCACGCCGGTGCCAGTGCAGGCACCGCCGGCGGTGGGGTTAGAGCTGGTCACGAAGGGGTAGGTGCCGTGGTCAATGTCTAGCATGGTGGCCTGGCCGGCCTCGAACAGCACCGTCTTGCCCTCGTCTAGGGCCTTGTTTAGCAGCGTGGAGCAGTCCACCACCATGGGACGCACACGCTCGGCGTAGCTGAGCAGCTCGTCAGCAACCGCGTCAGGGTCGATCGCGTTGCGCTTGAAAATCTTGGTTAGCAGACCGTTCTTCTGGTCCAGTGCGGAGCGGACCTTTTGGCGCAAGATGGACTCGTCAAACAGGTCCTGGATGCGGATGCCGATACGGTTCATCTTGTCGGCGTAGGTGGGGCCAATGCCACGGCCGGTGGTGCCCAGCTGGCGAGAGCCCAGGAAACGTTCAGTGGCCTGGTCAAGCACCCGGTTGTAGGAGGGGATCACGTGGGCGTTAGCGCTGATCAGCAGCTTGGAGGCGTCCTTGCCGCGCGAGGTGATTTCCTCGATTTCGCTAAAAAGCACCTCTAGATCAATCACTACCCCGTTGCCGATAACTGGAGTTACTCCCTCAGTTAGCACACCGGCCGGCAGTAGGTGGAAAGCAAATTTTTCCCCGTCAATAACTACGGTATGACCAGCGTTGTTACCGCCGTTGAACTTGACTACGTAGTCAACATTCTGACCTAGCTGATCGGTTGCCTTGCCTTTTCCTTCGTCGCCCCACTGGGTTCCGACGACTACGACACCTGGCATTGAAAACTCCTATAAACGGCAAACGCCGCGTTGACCACACGACTGCATCAGTCTAGCGGCCCTATAGGCAGATTTCTACATTTTGCCGTTACTATACCGTTTTATTTTGTTTTGGCAAGCACCTACTGTGGTGTCCACCCCACCCCCAACCCCACTGCACATATTGTGACCTGCGGGAATACTTTTTTGTTTGGTTTGGTTAGCTCTAGTGTCATCACCTGACATATGGCGACGGCGCCAGGAAGGTCCCCGACGCCGTCGCCACACTTTTTGGCTTAAAGCCACGTTTTATGCGCACTTCTTACACGCGCCTGAGTTGAGTGCGCTTGAGCTGAACGCTCCTGAGCTGGGTGTGCTCAAGTTGGGCCCGCTCACTTTAGGAACTCGCGCACCTCATCAGCACTGGCGTAGGAGGCCTGCGCGCCTACCTTGGTGGTGGAGCAGGCCGCTACTGCCGCAGCCAGGGTGGCGCCGTCGGCAAGCGAGATACCCGCAGCTAAAGCCGACAGCAGCGTGCCCATGAAAGAGTCGCCAGCACCAGTGGTGTCTACCGGGTTGACCTTAAAAGCTGCCACCCATTCGAGGCGACCATCTTCATAGATCAGGGAGCCGGCTCCACCCAGGGTGAGCACCCCGCGCTTAACGCCAGTAGCCATGAAAGCCTTAGCTACCTGCTCTAGATCTGCAGTGTCTACGCTTTGGCCACTGACCAGCGCCAACTCGTGCTGGTTGACGATCAGCACATCGGTTAGTTCCAGCAGTTCGGGTGAGAGCTGACGGGCCGGGGAAACATTGAGAACCACAGGCACGCCAGCCTCGTGGGCGCAGCATGCTGCAGCGGTGACAGTTTCCAGGCTTACTTCCAGGCACAATCCCAGGGCCCCAGCCTCAGCGATTACCTGTGCTTTCTCAACCACATCAGCCGGAGTGAGGGTGGCGTTGGCACCAGCTGAGATCACAATGGTGTTCTCAGCAGCGGCGTCCACAGTAATCATGGCGGTGCCGGTAGCCACTTCACGCTCATAGACGTGGCGGGTGTCTACCCCCTTTAAAGCCAGGGATTCAAGCAGCAACTGGCCGTTGCCGTCGCGCCCAACCGCACCAATCATGGTGGTGGGCACCCCCAGCAAGGCAGCCGTGGCGGCCTGGTTGGCGGATTTACCACCCGGCAAGATGCGCAGGTCTGAGCCAACTACAGTTTCACCCGGGCCAGGTAGGCGCTGGGTGGTTACAGTTAGGTCCGCGTTCAGGGAGCCTAAAGCCACCACCGGGGCGCCTAAACGCTCTAATGCCTCCAGGGCGCGGCCACGATCAGCTACGCTCATGCCGCCGTCTCCTTTTCAACTGCCGGAGCGGGGATCAGCAGCGAGCTAGCAAAAGCCAAGGCCAGCAGCACCAAACCGGTGATAACCGCCCCTTGGAAACCATCTAGGCCGCTGCCTAGCGCCACCGAGACTGCCGGCAAAATCGCGAAGGAGATACCCGCGCCCAGGTTGAAGGCACCAGCGTTAAGGCCAGGCAGGTAGCCGGGGTTGTCGCTGGGAGAAAGCACCACACCTAGGCCGTTGAGCATAATGTTGCTCATACCGGCGTAGGTGATACCCACAAACACGTTAACTGCCAGCAATAGCACCGGGGTGGCACTTGGAGAAATCGCAAAAATTGCACCCAAACCAAGCACTGTGCCCAGCAGGCCTACCCGCAGTACCTTACGGTAACCAAAGCGGCCAGCCAGGGTGCCAGATACCGGACCCATTAGTAGGCCAGCAATGGCGTAAGGGGTCAGGGTCCAGAAGGAGACGACGTCGGTGCCAAGGCCTGGGCCGTAACCAGTGTTCTGAGCTAGACCCGGCACTAAACCGTTCATAACCGCAAACACACCGGTCATGGTTAGGGTGGTGGTTAGCAGCAGCGCCCAGGTGGAACGCGACCTGAGGTAGACGGTAGCCACCAGGGGCTGACTGGTGCGCTCCTCCTGGATCCAGAAAGCCACAGCAGACAAAGCGGCCAGCAGGAACAGGCCCGCCACCAGCCAAAAGTTAGCCTTGGAGAGTTTAGCTAGCTCATTGAAGATAGTTAGCAGCGCACCTACCGCCACCACCAGGGCAATAGTGCCGGACCAGTCCATACGGTGGTCGCCGGGCACCAAGGATTCGTCGGTCAGGAAGGCCACTGCCACCGCCGCCAACACGGCGATTATGGCCATAGTCCAAAATACTGAGCCGAAACCAAAGTTTTGGGCTAGCCAGCCGCCAGCCAGGGCGTCTACACCCGCAATACCACCGTTTACGGCGGTAATTACGCCTAGCAGGGTGCCGTAACGCTTGGGGTCAGGCACGGCCACGCGCAGCATAATCAAACATACGGGCACGGTAGGCCCAGCCACACCCTGAATCACGCGCCCCACAAACAGCAACGCCACCGAGCCGGTCATGCCGGCCAGCGCAGAAAGCACACAGCCTACGGCGGTTAGCGCCATCATGCCGGTTAATAGTTTGCGCCGCCCAATCATGTCACCTAGGCGGGGCAGGAACAGGCTAAATAGCGCGGCAGCCGTGAAAAACACGGTCTGGGTTAAACCGATTACGTCATCGGTGGTTTTTAGCTCCTTGGCCATACGTTCCAGGGCCGGAGAGAGCATAGAAGCATTGAGCTGGAAGGCAAAGCAGGCCACCAGCAATGCGGTCATAACCGCCGCAGTTGAGCGTTTAGTGGCGCTCATTTGCCACTCTCCTTGGCAGCTAGATCCTTCTGTACGCGGTCAATGGAGTCGATTACCAGATCCCAGAAGCGGTCAAAGTCCAGCTTGGTGGCGGCCTGGGTGTGGCAGTCAGGCCCGGCAGGGGCGCGGAAGTCGGCCACGGTCATGCCGGTGGTAAGCGTGCCGTTAAGTTCCACATCGATGGGGACCTTAACAGTTTCCACAATCTGCGGGTCGATCAGGTAGGCCACAGTGCACGGGTCGTGTACCGGCGGGAACTTAAAGCCTTGGGCGTCCTGGTAGGCCTTGCGGAAGAAGGTGAATAGGCCCAGCACAAATTCGGCTACCGGCCCGCCCAGGTCAGCGATCTTGGCGGAGATATCGTCAGTGGCTAGGGCCTGGTGGGTTAGGTCCAAGCCAACCATGGTTACCGGCCAGGGCTCGTTGAAAACAATGTGGGCTGCCTCAGGGTCAACCTTGATGTTGAATTCGGCTACGGCAGACCAGTTGCCTACGTGGTAGCCACCGCCCATTAGTACCACTTCACGCACGCGCTCTACGATGCGCGGTTCTTTGCGCACGGCTAGGGCGATGTTGGTTAGCGGGCCGGTGGGCACCAGGGTGATTTCACCGGGTGCGTGAGACATTACGGTTTCGATGATTACGTCGACGGCGTGGCGCGGGTCTAGGGCTACAGGCTCGGGTAGCTCGACGCCGTCGAGGCCGGAATCGCCGTGGCAGTCTGGGGCGGTTTCTACCGGGCGCAGTAGCGGGCGGGTGCAGCCTGCCGCTACCGGGACGTCTTGCATCCCGTAGACGGTGGCTAGACTCAGCGCATTGTTGGTTACTTTTTCTAGGGTTTGGTTGCCACCAACGGTGGTTACTGCCAGTAGCTCAATGTTGGGGTTGGCGTGCGCCAGCAGCATGGCGACAGCGTCGTCGTGACCTGGGTCGCAGTCAAGGATAATCTTCCTAGACATTAGGTCTTGTGCCTCTCAATTGTGGCGGGTGGGGTCACAATATTCTACACAAATATAAATAATGTGCCCCAGGTAATATTACCTAGGGCACATTTATTAGTCAGAGACTAAGCGTTAGTTGCCTTAGTGGCAGCTAGTTAGCTCAGCGACGGGCGGAGCCGACGGAGCCTAGACGCTCGCAGGCCTCAACCACGCGGGCAGCCATGCCGGTCTCGGCAGCCTTACCCCAAGCGCGCGGGTCGTAGAACTTCTTGTTGCCGACCTCGCCGTCAACCTTGAGGACGCCGTCGTAGTGCTCGAACATGTGAGCAGCAATCGGGCGGGTGAACGCGTACTGGGTGTCAGTGTCAACGTTCATCTTGATAACACCGTTGCGTACAGCGGTAGCAATTTCCTCGTCGGTGGAGCCGGAGCCACCGTGCATGACTAGGTCGAAGGGGCTCTCCTTGCCAACACGCTTGCCGACCTCAGCCTGGATCTCACCCAGCAGCTCGGGACGCAGCTTGACGTGACCGGGCTTGTAGGAGCCGTGCACGTTACCGAAGGTCAGAGCGGTGGTGTAGCGGCCGTTCTCGCCTAGGCCCAGGGCCTGGACAGCGGCGTAAGCGTCGTCAGCGGTGGTGTAGAGGCTAGCGTTCTCTTCACCCTTAATGCCGTCTTCCTCGCCACCTACAGCACCGATCTCGATCTCGAGGATGGTGTGGGCAGCCTTAGAGCGAGCCAGCATGTCCACGGCGATCTCAATGTTGTCTTCTAGGGTCTCAGCGGAGCCGTCCCACATGTGGGAGTTGAACATGGGCTCTTCGCCGCGCTTGACCTGCTCGGCCTCGATGTCCAGCAGCGGGATAACCCAGTCAGCCAGCAGCTTCTTGGGGCAGTGGTCGGTGTGCAGACCGACCACGCCGGGGTACAGGTCGCCGACGGCGCGAGCGTAGGCAGCGAAAGCGATGGAGCCGCGTACGCGGTCTAGACGAGAGGAGCCGGACCAGTAAGCAGCGCCACCGTTGGAGATCTGGATGATACCGTCAGACTCGGCCTCGGCGAAGCCCTGCAGCGCAGCAGATAGGGTCTGAGAAGAAGTAACGTTGATAGCCGGGACGGCGTACTTGCCGGCCTTGGCGCGGTCAATCATGTCCGCGTAAGTTTCCACGGTTGCAATAGCCATTGCAAATCCTCCTGGTTGTGTTTCACTAAACAGTGGTGCTTCTATTCTGGCACGTTTTAGCGCTAATTGGTACGCGCAAATACCGTCAGCCTGTGCAAATTCAGTTAAAAGGGTGCACTTTGTCCATGTTGCATGATCCAGGTATGCATAGCGATAGCTGCTGCCGCTGAAACATTAATGGACCGGGTAGAGCCGTATTGGCCAATACGTAACTGGCGTTTGCAGTGCTCAAGTAGGGCTGGGCTGATGCCTTCGCCTTCACTGCCCACCACCAGCATGGCGTTAACGGGTAGCGTGGTTTTTTCTATCAGCTCGCTGCCTGGGCCATTGTCGATAGCTAGTAGTTCCAGGTTGTTTTCCTGGGTCCAGCGCACTAAGTGCTCGGGCATGGGGTGATGGTAGACACGCAGGTAACGGTCGGTGACCATGGCGCCGCGTCGGTTCCAGCGGCGTTTGCCCACCACGTGTACTCCGCCCACATTAAAGGCATTAGCGGTGCGCACAATTGAGCCGATGTTTAGATCGTGGCTGACATTTTCGATCGCGATATGTAGGCCGTGAGCGCGCGCTGCCATATCGGCTTTAATGGCCTGCCATTTCCAGTAGCGGTAGGGGTCCACTACGTTGCGTCGATCGCCGTGTTCTAGCAGCTCATGGTCCCAGTGGTCACCTTCAGGCCAGGGCCCCTGCCAAGGCCCCACCCCCACTTCTCGCTCTTGGTCTGGGGTTACTTGGGCTAAATAGGCGACGACGCCGTCACTAGCTTCGGTGACGACGCCGTCCTCGTTTTCGTAACGGCTCATGCCTTATCCTCTAGCTCCAATACCTTGGCGTCTTTGGGCTTTTTGTAAGTGCCTTTACGCTTGAGCTTGTCAGCTAGGAAGTACTGGCTGGAGGCGCGCCCGGCGCTGCGAGCTACTGCCGTGAGCGGGCCGTGGCACAGGAAGTTGTAGGTGGGCACCATAGCGTTGTAGTCGCGCCGGGCTTTGGCCACGGCCTTGTCAGCTTTCTTTAGGCGCTTGTAGGCCAGGCGGTATTCGCGCTCTTTGTTGCGGTTAACGGCGCGCACGCTTTCCACAATGCGACGCAAAATCAGGGTGATGTCGTCTTCATAGTTGGCGCGTAGCAGCGGCTGGTTTTCCTGCTCAGCTAGGGCAATAGCCTCATTTAGGGCGCTCATGTCTCCTGGCGCCAGGGCACCGAGTTTATCTGCTTCACGCGCTAGTTTTTTGGCGCGGCGGTGGCGCCTAGAGAGGGTCTCTTCAACGTCAGACCAGTTGTGGTCCAAACGCTCCCCCAATGAACGTACCTGCACGCGGGCCACCACAATGATGGCTACCCACAGCAGCAGTAATAAACCTCCGCCAATGAACAAAGCGATGGTTCCGGTGGGGTTAGAGTCCATTGTTCCTCCTTGGGATTGGGCACCAACCCCTAGTTTAGCCTGACCTGGCTTAGGCGGCAGCTTTGGCGGGCGCTGGGTTGTTAAAAGCCAGCGCCCGCCAAGGGGCCAGTATTACTCCAGGTCTAGGTCTTCTAGACCAAGGGCATATAGGTAGGGCAAATCAGCGGCTTCAATGCGTTCGCGAGCGCCAGTGTTGCGGTCTACGATCACGGCCACAGCCAACACCTGCGCACCAGCTGCGCGTAGCGCCTCTACTGCCTGGATGGGCGAGCCGCCGGTGGTGGAGGTGTCTTCCAAAACCACTACGCGTTTGCCTTCGACAGACGGGCCTTCGATCTGGCGTTTCATGCCGTGATCTTTGGCGGCCTTGCGCACTACGAATGCGTCTAGGTCTAGGCCGCGTGCGGCGGCGGCATGCAGCATAGCGGTAGCTACCGGGTCAGCACCCATGGTTAGGCCGCCGACGGCGTCTACCTCATCTACGCTGAAGCCGTTTTCTTCCAGCAGATCCAGCATTACATGCCCGATCAGCGGGGCGGCTTCGTGGTGGAGGGTGGCACGGCGCATGTCCACATAGAAGTTGGATTCAAGCCCTGAGGCCAGGGTGACTTTGCCGCGTACTACGGCCAGTTCGTTGACTAGCTCAGCTAGGCGGGCGCGGTTGGAGTCGTTGGTGGTGATAGCCATGGAGTTTTCAGTTTCCTAAATATTCAACGACGGCGTCGTAGTCGGGTTCTTGCTTGATTTCGGGTACTAGCTGCACGTAGCCAACGGTTCCGTCAGGCTCGATTACTACGACGGCGCGTGCCAGCAGCCCGCTTAGCGGCCCCTGAGCCATGGTTAGGCCGTAGTGTTGGCCAAACTTGGAGCGGAAACCGGAGGCGGTAGCGACGTTTTCAATACCTTCAGCGCCGCAGAAGCGCCCCTGGGCGAAAGGTAGGTCATTGGATACGCACAGCACCACGGTGTTGTCGAGGCCGCCGGCCAGCTTGTTGAAGTGGTGCACACTGGCGGCGCATACACCGGTGTCGATGGAGGGGAAGATGTTTAGCACTACGCGCTTGCCGGCGTAGTCGCCTAGTTTGATGGGGCTTAGGTCGTTGGCCACCAGCTCACAGGTGGGAGCGGGGCTGCCTACCTGGGGTAGCTCGCCAACGGTAGTTACTGGGGTACCTGCTAGGGTTACAGTTGCCATAGCTAAATTATGTCTCTCAGTAGTGGGTGGCGGCCACCCTTGAGGCGCCTACGAAATAGCGCACCCCGCAGCGTGGCAGGCGGCGTAGCACGGCCTCGCTAAGGGCGTAGCGTAGTGAGGGCACGCAGTAGACGCGCTCTTTACGGACAGCGTCTAGGGCTTGGCTTACCAGGTATTGGCTTTCTAGCCACACGAATTTGGGCCATTGGGTGTCGTCAATGTGGGCGGCGGCGTGGAAACCGGAGCGGGTTAGGCCCGGCAGTAGCACTGTGGCGGTGACGCCGGTGCCCGCCAGCTCGGTGGAAAGTGACTCGGTGAAGGTAGCTACCCAGGCTTTGTGGGCGCTGTAGGTACCCATGACGGTGCGGGCGGCTACTGAGGCTACGTTCAAGATGGCGCCGTGACCGCGTGGAATCATTACGTCGGTGGCGGCGCGGCTAAGTTCCATCACGGCCCGCACCATTACGTTTAGGGCGTCTAGTTCACGCCCCATATCACCGTCGATAAAGGATTGACCCAGCCCAAAGCCAGCATTGTTAACTAGCAGCCCGATTGGGGGCAGCTGGGTGGAACGGATACGCTCAGCTACCGCGTCAACACCCGCCTGAGTGGATAGGTCTGCGGCCAGCACCTCCACCTTGACACCGGCTAGGTTGTGGATTTTGGCTGCAATTTCTTCTAGTTTTTGCCGACGCCGGGCCACCAGTACGAGGTTGTGTTGCGCCTCTGCTAACTGCCAGGCAAATTCGAGGCCGATCCCCTCGCTGGCACCGGTAATAAGTGCTGTTCCCATAAGTTGAGGTTACCAGTCGCCGCCAGGCCGGGGCCGCCCAGGACGCGGCCGGCGTAATAAAGCTGGACGCAGCGCCCAAGCGGGCAGGGACGCAACATTTAAAGGTAAGCCGGGCAGCGCCGTCGTCGACTAAAGGTGGGTATAAAAAGGCGGTGGCCCGCACGTTAGGGGCGAATGCGAGCCACCGCAGCTCAGCCAGCTGCGGAAAACATGGGGGTACATCGCAGCTGCTGAGGTCTCTATTATCAGCCTTTAACCGACCCCGCTGCAAGTCCGGATTGCCAGTATCGCTGCAAGAATAGAAACAGTGCCATCAAAGGCAGCACCCCGAAGAGCGCACCTTGCAAAACTGCCCCGTAAGTTGGGCTGAAGTAGCTCATCATGCCGTACAAACCGAGAGTGACCGGCTTGAGCTGCTCATTGTTGGTAACCATCATCAACGGCAACAGGAAGTTGTTCCAGGTGGCCACAAAGATGAACAGGAAAATGGTGACCATAGCCGGGGCCAGCAGTCGCAGCACCATGGTGAAGAAGATGCGGCTTTCACCGGCGCCGTCGATACGGGCGGCCTCTAGCAGCTCGTCGGGCACAGAAGTTTGGGCATACATGCGCCCCAAGAACACCCCAAATGGGCTAACGCAGCTAGGCAAAATAATTGACCAGATAGTGTCAGTTAGCCCCAGTGAGTGCATCACAATGTAGAGCGGAATGGTTAGCAGTGCGATCGGCAGCAGCAAACCAGCCATAACCACCAGCTGCAACACGTTACGGCCAAAGAACTTAAATTTAGCCATGCCGTATCCAGCCATCACCGAAACCAGGGTGCCAATAGCGCCGGCAGCGGTGGAGTACAGCACTGAGTTAGCTACCCAACGCCAAAAGTGACCGTTGGTGGTGCCCATCAGCTTTTGATAGTTCTCAGCTGCGGCGTTGTGTGCAAACCATAAGCCGTTAGAGTCACCTAAGTCCGCATTAGTTTTAGTGGAAGAAATAATCAACCAGTAAATGGGGAATAGGAAGTAAACCAATACCGCAATCAAAACTACCCAGGTGACGATTTTGGCGAAACGGCTTGGTTCCAAAGAACGCGACCAAGCGTTACGCGAAACCCGATAAACGCGGCCATCTTCTAGGTGCGCAAATTCTGTTTTATTTAGTAGCTCAGCCATCAGCGCTTACCCCGAGTCTGTACGAAGGCATATACCGCCGCCAATAGTGCGGCAATAATGGCCATAGTCATGGAAATAGCAGAAGCCATATTGGGGTTACCGGGTGAGGTCATCATGGTGGAGTAGGCCATCATCATGGGGGTGTAGCTGTTGCCCATCCACGACTGCCCGGCGCGCATCACCGTAGGCTCATTGAACAGCTGGATTGTGCCGATAATCGATAGCAACACAGTCAGCAGAGCAGCGTTTGTCAGCATTGGCACCTTGATCTTCATGGCCACCTGGAAACCAGAGCAGCCATCGAGGCGGGCAGCCTCATATAGATCAGTGGGGATAGCTTTCAGCGCAGCCAGGAACACCAGCATGTTGTAGCCGGTGAAAGTCCAGGTGGTCATATTGGCCATGGAGGCCAAAATGATGTTTTTGTCAAAGAAATTAATGGGGATGACACTGGCCAGCGGTGAAAGCTGGGGACTGTACAGGTACATCCACATCATGGCAGCCACCACACCGGGAATGGCGTAGGGCAAAAAGTAACCCAAACGGAACACGGTGGGGCGTTTGAGCAGATAGGAGTCCAGCACTAGGGCCAGAGCCAGGGCGGCGATAATCATGAAAGGAATCTGGAACAGGCCAAAGAGCATTACTCGCCCCATGCCTTGCCAGAACTGTTCGTTGGTAACTACCGCAACGTAGTTGTCTAAGCCAACGAATTTGGTGATTTGCTTGCCGCCACCATACAACCCTCCCGCTGTGGTGGTCTTAAAGAAGGATTGGTAGATCGAGACAATAATTGGGACAATAAATGTCAGGCCGAAAAGAATTGTGAAGGGGGCACTAAAAGCCCACCCATAACGCAAATCGCGTAATTTGCGGGCACGGATTGTCGCCTTATTTTCTGTATACGAGCTCGCAGCTGACATTTTCATCTCCTCCCCTTAATTAGGTGCGTAATGCAGCGCGAATTAGGCGCGCGCTTGTAGCGCACAAGCAAATAGTGCTGCCAGCGCCGTGCCGGCTAACTGGTTATGAAAGTTTTAAAGCGTTAAAAATGCGGTTGCAGCAGGCGGGGGTGCTAGCAAATATGCCAAGCACCCCCGTTTTAGGCTGCGAATCAGGCTACGCCGATGTTCTTTTCCTTCAGGGTGGAAACAGACACCGTCTGAGCGGTGGTCAAAACGTCTTCAACCTTGGCGGAGCCGCTGGTGACCTTACCGCCGGGCTCCTTCATCTTCTCGGTTACGGTGAACCAAGTGGGGATGTAGGGGAAGTCGGTGACCATGGTGTTGTTAGCTTCGGCGAGGAAGCCGTAAACGTCCTGGCCGCCCCAGAGCTTCTTCATGGCCGCAGGGGTCTCAGGTTTGGCGGTGGTAGCGGCTACTACCAGACCCTGGGAGACCAGTGCGGGCACCTGGGTGTTGAACCAGTCAGCGAACTTGAGGGCTTCTTCCTTGTGCTTGCAGCCCTTGATGACGGCGACGGCGGAACCACCGTCAGCACCGGTAACCTTCTTGCCGTCCTCGGTGGGTAGGTAGGTGACCTGCCAGCTGGTGGCGTCCTTACCTAGGTCGCCGAGCATGAAGCCGGGCTCCCAACCAGCGGCAACGGTACCGATAATGGTGCCGTCCTTGAGCTTGGCGATCCACTCCTTGCCCCAGCGTCCGTCGGAGAGCTTGAGGGCCAGGCCTTCGTCGTTTAGTTCCTGTAGGAAGGTGGCTACCTTCTTGGAGGCGGCGTCGGTGACCTCTACCTTCCACTTGTCGCCTTCAGGCTTGTACCAGTGGGCGCCGGCAGCGGCGGCCTGACCGGAGATCTGGTAGCCAACCTCGTCCTGCTGCCAGGTGGCAATGTACTTGCCCTTTTCCTTGGCCTTCTTGGCGGCTTCCTTCAGTTCAGCCCAGGTGGTGGGGGCCTTGATACCGATGGCGTCGAAGGCGGCCTTGTCGTAGACGTATACCAGCGGGCCGGTGTCCTGAGGTAGACCAACTACTACGTCACCGAGCTTGCACTGGCCCATGGGGCCGGCTGCGAAGTGCTTTTCGTAGCCGCCAGCCTTGATTTCCTTGGCTACGTCTTCTAGGGAGCCTTCTAGGTATACGGAGGCGATTTCACCGTAGCCAACCTGGGCTAGGTCGGGGGCGTTGCCAGCCTTCACTGCCTGGGCGATCTTTGCGTAAGACTCGGAGGCCTGGCCGTCAAACTTCTTGACGTTTACATGGATGTTGGGGTTTTCCTTGTTCCACTGGTCGACGACGGTCTGCACCTTGGTCATACCGTCCTTGTCGGGCAGGCGGTGCCAGTAGTTGATTTCTACCTTGCCACCAGATGACTTATCGTCTTTGCCGCTACATGCAGCTAAGGTCGCCAGGATAGCGGTAGCGGAAGCACCAACCAGGGCCTGGCGGCGAGTAATGCTGAGGGTTCGCATTTAATTCTCTCCTTTGAGTATGCGCTAGGGGCGGCGCATATTCTGTAACCGCGCTGCGGTAGCAGCGTTGCTCTTGTCACTTAGATTAATAACTGCCCCCACTCAAGTCAAACGAAATCGAACACAACCGCACACTAAATCGTTTGACCTGCGGTTATAACAATCAATTTGGCTAGTTTTCACGTTTTACTAAGCCCCATCAGGCCCTATACGCAGCTGCCTGAACCCTATATGCAGCTACACACCCAGCTCAGCAGCCATTTTGCCGCCTCCCCTGCGCGCAGGTAAGCGCAACTGCAATCAAACCGTTACGCTTGTCCTATGCGTTTAGCCACCTGGAACGTCAACTCTATCCGCGCCCGTATTGATCGAGTTATTGCCTTTTTAGAGCGCAGTGACACGGATGTGTTGGCAATGCAAGAAATTAAATGCCGCCCCGATCAGTTCCCTACTGAGGCTTTTACACAGGCCGGTTATGAGGTGGTGGCGCACGGCTTAAACCAGTGGAATGGGGTGGCTATCGCCTCGCGCATCGGATTGTCTGATGTCGTACATCAATTCCCTGGTCAACCCACCTGGGCCGCTAAAGCTGACCAGGACGGCGTCGTCGAAGCTAGGGCCCTGGCGGCTACCTGCGCCGGAGTGCGAGTGTGGAGCATTTACGCCCCTAACGGGCGCGAACTAGACCACCCCCACTACCGCTACAAACTGGACTGGTTTGCAGCTTTGCGTCAGGATGTGGCCGAAAGTTTAGCCCAGGCTCCTGAGCAAAAAACCATTTTTGTGGGCGACTGGAATGTGGCGCCGCTGGACACTGACGTGTGGGATATTGCCGCTTGGGAAGGCAAAACCCATGTTTCAGCCCCTGAACGCGCCGCTTTTGCCTCCCTGGAGCAGGCCGGGCTGGTTGAAATCACCCGTCCCCTGGCCCAGGGCTACACCTATTGGGACTATAAGGGCCTAGCTTTCCCCAAGAATAAGGGGATGCGTATTGACTTTATGCTGGCCTCTCCGGCTTTGGCACAGCTGGCCACTAGCGTGGTTATTGATCGTGACGAGCGTAAAGGTAAAGGCGCTTCTGATCACGTGCCGGTAATCGTGGATTTTGATTTGGACACTAACTGATGCCGTTTTCTTCTGTAGCTTCTAACGCTGCCACCTCGCTAAGTGCTTTGGCTGAGTTTGATTTTCCGACGGCGCTGGTGGTCAGCCAGGATGGTCAGGTACTAGCCCAGGGTGGCCAGGTGGAGAGCGATTTTGCTTTCGCCTCAGTTACTAAACCGTTGGTGGCCTGGTCAGCTGCGGTGGCCTATGAACGGGCCCTGCTTGATTTAGATGCCCTAGTGGGCCCGCACCTGCCCGGGGCAACCGTGCGTCACCTGCTCGCCCACGCCAGCGGCGTGGCCCCTAATGATGACAGCGTTTTAGCTGCACCGGGCACTAAACGCATCTATTCCAATCGCGGCATTGAGCTACTGGGGCAGGTACTGGAGCAGGCTACCGGCTACCAGCTAGATCAGTGGGTGGAGCTAAGCGTGCTGGAGCCGCTGGGCCTGGCCAGTATTTTGATTCCAGGCTCACCGGCCCACTCTGGGATGGGTAATGCAGTTGATTTGGCTGCTTTCACGCGCGAACTGGCCGCCCCCACCCTGGTTAGCGCAGATACCACCAAGCTGTTTACTAGCGTGGCCTTCCCGGGTCTATCCGGGGTACTGCCCGGCTACGGCAAGCAAAACCCTTGCGATTTTGCGCTTGGTTTTGAGGTTTATGGCGCTAAGCAGCCGCACTGGCTTAGTAGTGCCCAGTCGATGCAAACCTTTGGGCACTTTGGCCAGGCTGGCTCCTTTATTTGGGTTGATCCAGCCACTGGGCGCAGCGCCGCTTTTTTGGGGGCTAAGCCTTTCTCCCAGATTCACAAGCGGCTATGGCCGCTGCTAAACCAGCAGATCGCCGCCCTATGAGCAGAGCGCAAGAGGGCCTGGAACTGTATCAGCGCATTAGGGCCTACCAGCGCCAAGCCGATACGTGCGGGCTGGAATACCAAGCCAATCCGCGCGGCTTGGGCTACGCCGTCGTCGATTTAGAAACCACCGGGCTAGAGCCGCAAGACGAGGCAATTATCGAGGTGGGCGTGGTGCTGCTCGACCCGCACGGGCGTGAGCAGCTGCGCTGGGACTCCCTGGTCAACCCGCACCGTCACCCGGGCCCCACCCGCATTCATGGAATCACTCCCGACGATCTCACCGACGCCCCTGAGCTGGGCACTTTAGCCCCGACCCTGGTTGAACTGCTGCGCGGGCGAGTGCTGGTGGCCCATAATATTCGCTTTGACGCCAGTTTTTTGCTGCCCGCCTTGCGCTTGGAGCTGGGGGCTGCGGCATTGCCGCGCAAAATTCCGCAGGTGTGCACTATGAACTGGGCACGCTCGTTTATTGATACGCCGTCTCGCTCACTGGTGCGTTGTTGTCAGGCGTGTGGGATTGAGCTGGCCAGTCACCACCGCGCTATCGACGACGCCGCCGCCTGCGCCCAGCTGTTAAGCCACTATTTGGGCGTGATTGCTAGTGAATATGAGCTTTTCCCCCACGGCATCCCCTGGGGTGAGCAGCTAGCAAAGGCCGTGCAGCTGTGGCAGCAAGTACCTCGGCGCGAAAGCAGCCAGGTGGTGCGCGCCTTGCAAGCGCGAGTTGGGCGCTAACAGGTTTTGCACGCGCTTTAGCCGCGCCAGCCCAAAGCCCAAGGCGCGCCCCAGCCAGGCAAGCCAGTTTGCGCGCCCGGACCAGGCAAACGCTAGTTAGGCGCTGGGGGCTGAGCCGGCGTCGCCAACCTCTAGCAGCTGACCAATGGTGACAATAAAGCCGGAGTCATCAACCACGGTGCCACCTGCGGCTTCAACCAGTTTGGCGGCAATGGAATCAATCATGGCGGCAGCTGCGGTGCGTTCACGACGACGCACGCGGGGCAGGTTTTCACTGAAAGCGTCGGCCATCTTGCGCGGCTGCCAGCGCATGTCATAGCGGATGACGCCATCATTAGCCCACTCTTCACCAAGCAAAGCTACCGGCAGGTCACGGGCTCCAGCCACATACACCTGGATCTGACCCCAACCCGGGTGAGCCTGAGAAACTGGTAAGAACAGTGAATAGTGGTCCACTTCGGCGCGCGGCACTGAAGGCGGCAGGGCGGCAGCCTCAGCGGCGAGGCGACGCGCCTCCTCAATGGCGTGTGGGCCCAGGCGTGCTTCCAGCTCTTCAAGCTGGCGGATATTAAAGTTCATTTCCCCAGTGATCCGGGGGATTTCCTGGCTTTCAAAAAGCTGACGGTTAGCTACTTCGAAGCCGTCACGCTGGTCAGAAGTAACATCATCAAGCACCACCTGGACAGCGTCAGGGGTCAGCCAAATCGGCGAGTACAGGCTGGCACCAATATAGGCGTGCGGGTCTGGGGTGAAAATCTGGCCAGTGTCTACCACTCGGATAGCGCCAGCTAGGCGGCGTGCAATAGGACGCAAAGCATGCAGTGCCGCAGCTTCAAGACCGGTAGGGCCGCCGTCGCTAAATAGAGACAAAAGCGGGTCAGTAGCCGCCAAAGCCGGCTCCAAATAGGCGCGCTGACGCGGTACCGAAAGCACCATCACCTGGCTAACCCAAGCCGGCAGCCCCAGGTCAGCGCGTTCTTCGTCACCAATCCACCAGGGTCCTAGCAAAACCGCGCCGGCCACAATCTGTAGACGCCCGGCCCCAATCCACGCAGCTGACGGGTCTAACGATAATGCCAGGGCCTCAACCTCATCAGCATTTACGTCGTCGGCTAGTAGCAGGAGGTGGTAGTCATCTGCTAGTGCCCTGGGGAAAGTATCCACCGTGGCCAGCTGCTGCGTGGCCAAGGGTAAGGATACAGAAAGGTCGGCAGCATCGGTCATATTTACAGTTCCTCTAAGTTATAGTTTCTCGGCCTCTACCTGGGCAGACAAAACCGGATCAGCAGGAATCTCGATACAGCTAAAGCCCTGGTAGGAGCGCGACGCCGTGGGGCCACGCTGACCCTGATAGCGCGAGCCACTAGCGCCCTGGCCATAAGGTGCACGCGCCGGGGAGGACAGCTGGAAGAAACATAGCTGTCCAATCTTCATGCCCGGATAAAGCAGGATCGGCATAGTGGCGGTGTTAGACAGCTCCAAGGTGACGTGACCACTAAAACCGGGGTCAATGAAGCCAGCCGTGGAGTGGGTCAGTAGCCCCAAACGTCCCAGCGAAGATTTACCCTCCAGGCGTGCGGCCACGTCGTCGGGTAGTGTCACGCGCTCATAGGTGGAGCCCAGTACGAACTCGCCTGGGTGCAGCACGAAAGGCTTATCTGCCGCTACTTCCACCAGTCGCGTAAGATTCTTCTGTTCATGGGCGGGATCAATGACGGCGTAGCGGTGGTTATCGAACAGGCGAAACCAACGGTCCAGGCGCACATCAATACTGGCAGGCTGAATGAGCTCTGGATCGTAGGGCTCAAGAGCTACGCGGCCAGAGTCAATCTGGGAGGCTATGTCGCGATCAGATAACAGCACAGCGTCAGTCTACCTACCCGGTCAGTCAGACGCCCAAAATAGTGAGCATAATTTAACCGTTAGTGGCAGAACTGGCGCCGTGAACGAGAGGCTGCACCTCTAAGGCAGTACCCCTAAAGAAGCCGCTTTCAGGAAGCTAGCAAAATTCAGGAAGCTAGCGGAACCCCGTTAGCGTCGTGGCCATACATCTGGTCCGGAGTGGCAATCAGGATCATGATGAAGTCATTCTTGGGCTGGCCGGTGTACATGGGCATCTGGAGGGCAGTCATATGTCCTCCTAGTGAATATTGGTTTATTGAGACCTGCATGCGTTATAGTAGTGCATGGTCATTCAAGCAATGACTGCGCGGGTGTAGTTCAATGGTAGAACTTCAGCTTCCCAAGCTGACAGCGCGGGTTCGATTCCCGTCACCCGCTCTAATAGAACGTCACTCTGGATACAAAGATTTCCGGGTTTCCCGGGAAGTGTCCGGGGTGGCGTTTTCGCTGTTCTGGGGCGGTTTTCGGGGGGTTGGGGCTGGGTGCGTGGCGCTGCGGAGAGGCTCCTGGCGGTGGCTGATTCGGGCTGCGGAGCGTCCTCCCGGTTGGTGGATTCGCGGGTTGAAGCCGGAAGCGTCAAATAGTATGGGGCTTGCATCAAAAAGTATCGAGCAAGCGTCCAAAGGTTCACCTTCGTTGATTAGTAGTACTCACGGATGTATTCGTGAGCCTTGTCGAAAACGTCGGTGGACTTGATCTTGAACTTGACGACCAGTATCAGTCGCAGTTGTCTGCGAACCTCTCAGCCCCCTCACTCGTAGACTGCCAGCCGTCGAAGCGCACCTGCCTGACGACGTTGTCAATCTCTTCGACGACCTTCTCCACAATGATCGGTGTGGAGCCGCTTCGTACGGTCTCAAAAAGTTCCGTAAGCGCTGCCTTGCCGCGTTCCTCGCGTGGCTCGCCGGCGAAGAAGTCACCCTCCAGGCCTTCCGTTAGGGCAAAGACCTCTACTGCCAGACTGCGAGCAGGATGTTCGGTGTCCCAGTCGAGAAGCACAGGACCAACGCGGAGCTGCGCCAGAAAGGGAAAATCACGGTCCTGGACTGCGGATACGGCGGCTCGGTCGGAGCCCTCAAAGCCATGGGTGCACTACGCATGGGGCTCGATGAGTCCGAGTTCAAACCCTTGGTGGACGGCTTGCCGCTGGATGCTGACGGATACGAGTGCGCCTTCTACATGAAGGATTAATGAGTACGCGAAGCTGAAGTTTTGTGCATGCCGCTAGGCTTCGAGCATGTCACGCCAGTTGGTGGGGAATCCCATGTGGGAGAGGTCAATCGAGTCTGCGTATTGTGCGAAAATATTGCCGAGGTGCGCCACGCGCTCCTGCCACCGGTCTTGATCCGGGTGCAGGAATTTGAGCATGTAGATTTGGGAAAACAAGCTGCGATCCACTGGGTGGCGCATGCGTGTATCAGGCCGGGGAATTGTGGTGAAACGCCAGAAATACAGGCGAGTGTAGTGGGCGCACTTGTTGCGCAGCTCCGTGAACGCGCGCAACCAAGACAACAGCTGTTGGTCACCGGTGCCGTACATCTTCGCTATCGCCTTGCGGTCGCCTCGTTTGAGATCGGCATAGGTAAACGAGAGCATGCCCGTGGAGAAAAACTCCATGATCACCCAGATCGGGAAGCGTCCTTCGTATTTGTCGAGATGGTGCTTGACAACGGGCGCGTTTCGGTTGTCATGAATCACCCGGTCGATGCGCCGCAGATACGCATCGTGCTTGTGGCGTGAATCGAAAGTGGGAGCCTCCAGGTAGCACTGACTTCCATATGCGCAGGCTAGATATGAGCCGATGTCAGCCTTGAGGGCGCTTTCAATTTCGCCTATGACGTCGAACAGCCATACCCGCAGTTGGCTGTCGAAATCGTATAGGCGCATGATCTGGTCGAGGGTTAAAGGACAAAAAGAGTTGGTGGAGGGTTAGTCCCAGTTGTTTCGGTGGGG
>ERZ772932.54-NODE-54-length-70887-cov-5.898972_pt1 | contig 70887 bp, 106 predicted proteins | sample MGYA00511684_ERZ772932 | MGnify/ENA primary metagenome ERZ772932 (study PRJEB29015, sample SAMEA2738078) | human oral metagenome | biome: human oral; feature: human-associated habitat; material: saliva | place: China | collected 2210 ...
TTTAGGTCTAAAATAGGTCTAAAAAGTCGCACGGACGAGGGTGTAAAACGGTTTTAAAGAACCATATCAATACACTCAAACTCATCTTCTTTTTGCGAAATTGTGATTAATGTACCATTAGATATATTTACTTCTGCAAAATCATAGGTTAGAAAACGACAGTCTGGTGTAATTTCAAAGATTGGTTGGAGTTTATTATCACGTTCTAAATAGAGATTCATAATTCTGCCATCTCTATCAACCTCAACATTTCCGATGTATGTCTTACCGTTTCTTGAAATCGCTTCTCTTACCTGAATATCATCATCATTTTGGTTATACAGTTCCTTATAGTACATATCAGACTTCTTCTTATAGGCTAATTCTTGTTCGTTTTCAAATTCATAGAACCGAACCTCTTGCTCTAAATAAGATATCCTCTCGTCTGTTTTTAGACTCTCTTCAAACATTGTGATAACCAACTGGTCTGCCTTTTTGGTTCTGTTGTTTTCAAGTTTGTCAATTAGGTCGTAGGATTCACGATTTAATACTTTTAATCGTGAAATCTCTTCTTTTAGTTCTTTAATCTTTTCTGTATTGCTTTCCAACTCGCTCTTATAGGCATTAGAAGGCCTGTAAGTCTTATAATAGTGAGTTGTAGTATTTTCTGCACGAAAGGTCTTGGAGGCCTCTCCAAACGCTCTATACTGTTCAAGTAAGACCATTGCTTTGGCCTCTCGTTGATTATCTGCTTGTTGGGTATACACTAAATCATTTACTCTGTTACCCTGCTCAACCGATGAAAAATGGCAACCATACTTACACGGCCTAATAAACGCTATACATCTTTTAACTTCTCCATTATCTATGATGTGATATTTCATACTATCACCCCTTTGCTAATATATCAAAAAAGCACCCCTGTTTATTAGGAGTGCCTGTTATGTTATTTACTTGGCTAAAAGAGCGTCTAACTTCTCTTCAATCGCAACTAACTTATCATAAATATCTTCATTAGAACGGCGTGTGAAAGGAACTAATTGACCATTGATTAATCGAACTTCTTGACGTGGTGCAGATGGTGCTGGGTTGCATACGCTACGTAATGCCTGTGTCATAACACTTTCAGTATTCGGAATAGCCTCAAGTACTTCGTCAGAATAATCATCAACCTCGTACTCTAAGTCCTCGAAGGCGCTGTCATCATCGGCGCCTTCGTCTGAACCCTTAGTACCTGTTGCTGGCATAACGTAAACTGTTTCACCTTCGACCTGCATTGTGTAACCGTCTAAGTTGATGGACATTGCCTGGAGAACTTGACCTGCTGTCATTTCTGCTGGGACTTCAAAACGTTCGCCTTGGAAGTTGATGTAACGTGCGTTGTCAATGTTTGTTGTTGTTAATGTCTGTGTCATGTTTTTCACCTCTAAATTTTATCTTTCTTTTTACATGTTTTATTTTACTATTGTTTTTGTAACTTGTCAACACTTTTATTTATTTTTGTTAATATTTTTTATTGTTGTTCTGTTGACATGATTATCTTAGCATCTTGCGTTTTACTTGTCAACACCTTTTTCTACTAGATTGATAATAATTTTAACAGTATTACGCTCAACTCGTAGAAAATATGTGGATGTACCTAACGTATCAAGAATTACTTGATTGTAAAATGTTAAGAACCTATCTAATTGATTTGCTTTCTTGAGTTCTTGCAGGCTAAATGTTAATGTGATGACCGACTCATCATCATAACTAATGTATTCAGCAGAAAATGCGGAAACACAATCTCTATTAATATCTTCAATCTCTAAAAATTCTAATACGGCGTTTAGGTAATCTTCGTTATAGTTGCTGTATATCTTAAAACCACCATTATCAAGGGCGTATTCCATCTGACTTTCATCAGGTCTTAGGTAAGCATGAAGGAAATACTTACTGAAATCTAATGGCATTACAGGTACTGATATTTCTGCTGTGTCTGGAATATTTGCACCGTTCTCTCGTAAAAAATGAATAAATTGCTTTTTAACGACCTCTGACATTCCTAAGTTCATGCTAATCACCACCCATCATAATATCTGCCATCTCTCGGTTACCACCAAACATTGCTAATAGTTTTTGGTAACGGTCTGAATTTCTATTAATATTTCTTTGTGCTTTTATGCATACAACATTTGTATCAACATACTCTTTAAACGTCTCTCTGCCCTCTACTGGTTGTGTTGCTTTTGGTGCGTTTGTTACTTTACCGAGTAATGAGATTTTACCTTTATCACATCTCACGAAACGTCTGTTTGCCGGTAGTTGGGTTACAACACCACGCTTTTCGTAGATAGTCAAGCATGTAAACATCACATATTGATTATGGATGTCCTTGTTTTTGTTGTAGATTTCTTTATGTGTGTCTGACATCTGTCCATAAATCGTCTCTAATAACATCTGTTCTTCTTTATTAATTGCGATTACAGGACATAACGGCATATATAACTTCATTGTTTCTGTAAAGTCATAAGGCTCAATGCTTGCAAAGACATTATCAAACAGTAGTGTAACCCTTGTTTCAAACACACCTTTTTTATATACTGCCGTCTCCCTGAAAGGAACAACTTTGAGTATTGGTCTATTTTGTTCTACTCCGATTCCTTTAATCTTCTTCATACAACACCTCTGTTCTTCTTAGTAATTATATAAAATAAATATGCAGAAGTCAAGTACTTTTAGACGACTTCTGCATGATATTGACCATCTGCACCAATGAAGATGTTTAGACGGTAACCTTTATATTGGATAATACCAGGCTTGAGTAGAAATTGACCCGCAACTGTCGTAGGGTTTAGGACTTCATTAATCACATCTTCAAGAGAACCTTCACTATCTTCACTTGATAGTGTTGCGATAGCATTTGGCACAATATGGTAAGTATCTCTATCACGTTCAGTTGTTACGTAGAATACCACTTGCTTATCACCAATCGTTACACTATGTAATTCTCGGATAGAGGCTTCTCTTTTTGTAAGGGGTGTTATCTCAAAACGTACTTGTCGTTGCATTTTGTTTCTGTTAAGTAGTTCGTTAAATTTTATCATTGGTGTACCTCTTGTGCTGGTTGTATCTCTCTTACCCAGTTTTTATGTGCGTTATACCATGCAGCCGCTTCTTCTGGTGTCTTAATATCTTTCTGTAGTTTTGCTAAGCCTTTGTATAGTCTATTGATGTTAGGAACAGTACAAGACATATCGTTGTACTGGTATCTGAAACTTAAGTCTGTATTAGGTTGTGTTCCTAAAAACTTCACAATATACGCCTTAGGATTTGATAGGATATCTGTGAATTTTGTTGACATATTTGCCCACCCTGAACCAACACATAGACGATTGTATAAGTGTCCGTCAATACGCTCTCTATCAGGATAAACGTTAGTAAATAGGAATGGTAAGCGATTGCCTGATGTACGGACATATAGTTGATTGTCCATGATTGCAAAGTATGCGGTATCGGTCCAGTATCGCACAAAACTGTCAGAACGTGCTAGTCGCATAGAAATTAGTGTAGGACGTAGTTTGAATACCAGAGTGTTTGTGTTTACTCCATCCACATAGCATAGACCCTCTATAATATCTCTCTCATCACGCATCATAGAAATACGAGTGTTAAGGTTAGCGGAGCCTGCATTTGGGACATTAATATGTAACTCATCATCTGGTGTAACTTTTTTAGTAAACATACCCTTTTTGACCGTTAGGTTTGTCTTATCTAACTTATTGTATTGTAACATAATTACTGCCAACCCCCAATTTTGATTTCTAATCGTTCTCCATCATCTACGTTTAGGTAGTAGTGTAGAGCACCTGCTGTATCTTTAACAATCTTAGTAAATACTGCTTGCTGATTGTTGATTGTTACAGTAGCGATACGATTTGCTCTGTCGGTATAAATTGTTCCAATGTCATCAGGACTGATTTGCATAAACTCTGCAAATACTTCTTTTTCCAACTGTGCTGGGATGGCACATATTTCAACATTCAATAACTGGTTTAAAAGATATCTGTATTGCTCACTATGCTCAATCAGATAATATGTGATTGGAGAAACAAGTGAGAAGTTAATTTCTTCATTGTTAAAGTAGTTTATATAGTCAGGTAACACGGCACCTTCCTGTTTAAGTCTTTGATACATCTGATAACATACAATATTTTTCATACAAACACCTCTATTTATTTACTCTACCATTATAACATAAAAAGACTGCCTGTCAACAGTCTTTAATACATTTTTTCGATTAACTCTTCATTACCGTTAAACATTGAATACAACATTTTGTAACGCTTAGACCCTTTGTCAATTACTTTTGCTGGTTGTACTGGTTCCTCATGTTGCACAGGTTCAGCAATCTCTACTGACGATACTGTTTCTTGAGGTCTAAATAGTGTGTGCTTTAAATAAGCGATAAAGTTGCAAGAGTCATTATCTTCATCATAAATTTCAACTATCTTAGAGTCGATAGTACTTCTCTGTCTATTGTTGAAAATAATGCTTGGGATAATCTGGTCCTCAGGCTCTGATGAACCATCAATCATAATGCATTCATTTTCTCTCAATGCTGGCCATCCTACTGGTACACCTGCAAGCATATAGTCAATAGAGAAGATTAGGTAAGGGTTATTACTCGCATACTGGCACTCTAACTCATCATGCATGCCTCTGCAATTAAAAGTAGCCATAATAACTTCTTTGTTTACAACGTCTTTACGTATGGAGAGGATAGGGTTATTATACATACCTTGTGTTGGGTGGGAAGTATATAACAACATAGGGCGAACTTCTGCAACATAAACAAAATTCTTTATCTGTTTAAAAGCAATAATACGACCCAACTTAGAAATCTTTGTACGAAAGTACATATTGAAACTTGCCATTGGTTGGCGTGTCTTCTTAAATACCTGTGTAATCATTAACTGCACCTCTTTTTCTTTACTCTATCATTTTAATATAAAAAAAGACTGTTTGTCAACAGTCTTCTACTTAAAGTTTTACAACCTCAATCTCGCCGTTTTGCTGGCGGTACACATTAAAGAAAACGCCAGAATGTTCGATAATACCCATAGGTAATAAGGGGATTTTCTTAATTTCGTTAATAACATCATCTTCTGAACATTCCTGCTGTTCTTCTAACCGCTTTAGAATAACAATCTTGTTATCGTCTGTGGGCTGATAGAAAATAGTAACAGGAGCAACAGTACTATTGTTAATTGGGTTCAAGATAACACATTTTGTTGGTAAGTCTTGACTTGGCGCCTCTGCGATTGTGATTGAGCCATCTGTCGTTACTCTAAACTGATTTGCTTGTTGGAGAGAAAAATCATCATATCTACTCATATTATCACCTCTTAGTTTGATGTTACTTGAACACGATATTCTTCTGGAACGGTTTTATTGTATTCTGCCTTCAAATATCGTGGCAAAGCGTCTGCATTTTCTGCATACCACTGGGCAGCCTCTTCTTTCGTTTTAATGTCTTTCTGTAATTCTTCCATCTTCTTGTAGGAGAAAATAATGAACTTTAGAAGGTTTGCCTTTTTAATGAGATAGTCGTCCGTATCATATGAACTACGCAATGAGAACGGTGCTCTCATCCATAAGTCTGTGTTTGGTTGACCCTGTAAGATTGCAATGATGTATTCTTTTGCATGCGTGACTATACTTTGAAATGTTGTGCTTCTGTTTGCTAGTGTATGACCGATACACATACGTACTACATGGAACTTCATACCGTTAATATGAATTACATCTTCACCTTGGAATATATTTGTAAACAAGAATGGGATATTGTATCTATCATCTGTAACAAAGTACCAATTGTCATCATCGTATAAAATCATACAACTCTTAGTCCAGAAGTTTGTTGTCTTGGTTCTATCTTCGATTGACACAATACGTAACTGCTGAGGAGATAATCTATATACAAATGCCTTCTTATGGAAATCACACACAACGAAACCTTCTTCCACAACAGGATTTACAATTCCGTCGAAAATTTCATCAAAACACTTGCTAGACTGTGTTTGGAACGTGATAGGTTTTGCGTTAATCTTTTTATTAAATAACCCGTCTTTATAGGTCATATTTGTTAAGTTTACATCAAATTCTTTCATGTGTTCACCTCTATTTACTCTAATAGTCTATCATAGCAAAGATATATTGTCAACAAAAAGAGAACTATTTTTCAAGTCCTCTTTAATCTAAATATTCTCTTTTTAGTTTAATAACGAGTTTTGTTACCTTATAAATCGCAACTGGTACAAGCATAAACAACACTGTCCCTGCGAATACTGTACTATTGATGTGGGACTGCTTTACAAGGACATCCCATGTGAATCCTAAAACTATCATAGCAACAAACAGAATCATCGCCTTTAAGATACCTGTCATTGCAAAATTTCTACGAAATATTTTCTTATTCATGGCTTTAGTTTATCACATCAAAAATAGCGTGTCAACCGTTTTTAATTTTTAGGTACGTAGCGATTTACCATAAAGTCACCAGCACCATTAACACAAGTCTGCATCCAGATAGAACCATCGCCGTTTAATCTATGAGCGGGGATATACTCTTCTGTATGAGAACCATATTCAGTATGGTCATAAACATAAGTTCTACCACCAATACACACTTCGCCTGGTGTTGATGCAATCATCTGCCCTTCTGCTGTGTAGTTGTGGGCAGCATAGTATCCATTAGCCCATTCCCATAAACCACCTTTATCTACGTCTGCTTGTCCATTATATGCATAACCATAAGATGGTGTCCATGCACCTGATGCGTATGAAGGAGCATAACTAGAATAGGAGTAACCACCACTTGCGTAACCACCACGAGAGGATTGTCTTGCTAATCGTTCTGCCTCTTCTCTTTCACGTTGTAGTTTCTCTTCAATTTTTGCGTCTATCTCTTGTAATTTTGTCTGATAAACTTCTTTCTGATAATCTTTTAACTGGTCGATTTCACTTTGGATTACTGCGATATCTTCCTTAACCAGGCTTGCCTCAGCACTAGCCAGTCTTGCCTCGATTGTGAGTTTCAACTTGCTATTGTCGCAAGCATTTTTTAGGACATCATTTGCTGAATAGTATGCCCCGATGGGTGCCTCATGGACACTTGTTGCTGTGGCATCTTCTTCTGCGTAAACTGAAAAAGAGCCTACGCTAAAAGTAAGCATAAATAGTATAGTTATTATCTTTTTAAACATTTGTGAACCAATTACCTTTCTTAACTATGCTATCTATATCAAAAAAACACAGGTTTTTACCTGTGTTTAGTTGTAGTAGATTGTGAATGAATTATCTTGTCGTACTTCAAAGTAGCCAATATGTGTAAATCCGCACTCTAAGAATGTTTTGCGACTCTCGTTAAACGGTTCAACGTACAGGGCACGGTCTTCCTTACGATAGAAGATGTCGTATGCCATGCCTTGTAGCGATGTCTGCTTTAATTTGGCGAGTTTGTCTTGAATGGTTAACTGAATATCTAGACTCATAATTTATCGCCCAATCTTATAAAGCAATGCTTTAATCTTACGTAGCAATCTGCCAGGAGAGACTGTGCCATCAAATGTGAAGTAGTCGTCTAAGAACTGTGCAAGTACAGAGTACTTAGCGTTGAGATGTGTATTCTCAAAAGGCTTTCTGCCAAGCATAGTCTTTACTGTTTCAACTTCTGTAACATCTTCTTCCACATCTTCTGGCCAGTTTCTATCCCAACTCTTAGGAAGTGTGTAATCGTTGTACTCATCGTAGTAACCATCTTCATAAGTGTCGAAAATGCTTCTGCCAGTTTCGTAAGGGCTTTTGTAGTGCTTCTGACCATAAGGACGAACTGCACCATGACCTGTGTAGGTCTGTGTACGTGTATTGCCCCAAGTAGGTGCTGTGTATACAGGTGTCTTGAGTACTTGCTTTTCCCATGTAGCGATTAAATCTTCATCGAATGTAATATCAGATACCTTATCAATATCGTAATAGTACTTCTTGTCGTCTGCTAAAACATGCTCTGGCAATTCTACAAAACGCTTTACGATATCTTCTGAAACGTATTCAGATGTTAAACCACGTACTGTAATCCATGAGTGCATCTGTACTCGATTTGTATTTAAGTGTCCGAACACTAACTGTAATGCATCGACCTTAGAGTTAGATAAGTCTGTACCAGAGGCGAATGCCTGCATGCTATTGTGTGAGTGTGTTTCTACATACATACCAATATACTTGTTCAACGCTTCGTAAATGCTATCGTTATCAACAGATGTTAAAGCGGAACTGTTACGCTGTTTAGGTGTGTAACTAAACAACTCATCCGACCAGAAATGTACACCTTCAATGTCTTTTAAGTTCTTTTCTACACCGTCTACATTTAATGTACGCATGCCCTTGGCGTTGTAGAAGTTAATCTGTGCTTCTTTGCCAGTTGCTAATGTAGTATCACGGTACCACTTAATAACGTACTTAATTGCATCAGCAGGAATCTTCGGTAAATTATTTGCTGTAACTGTAATCTTTTCTTCAACGGCTGGTAAACCAAAGAACTGATAGTCGTTTACCTTACGTAGGGAATCACCAATCCATGAGGATTGAATTTCAAACGTACCGTTACCGGCTAGAATTGTAGTCTTGAACTGACCTTTTTCTGTAATTTCTTCGTTACTCTTATAGATATTCTGGAATCCCATATTTATTACCTCTTTCTTTTACTTTTTCAGTTTATCACTCTCTGTATACTTTGTCAACCCTAATTCTCTTGGTTTAACACTTTATTTTGGCAAGTCTTTAAATAATCAGAACTATTACGGTTAATTTCTGGCTGAATTTGATTATCGTAATTTTCTTTTGCTTGCTCCCAGTAGTGATTATAACTTCCTAGTAGTGTTTGTGCAACTGTATTCTCTTGGCGCACCAATTGTCTTTCTTCTTGAATTTCAAACTTTGTACCGAATGATAAGAACTTCTTGGTAATATCATTAAACAATTTCCAGTTTATTTGTTGCTTGTTAATTTTAGAAATATTGATAAAGTTAAATCTAACAATAGGGTTTTCGTCTGCATCAATTTCATGTAGTCTTGTATTAATTAGGTCTTCGATTTCTCTAATTGATAAATTTGTACAGTTCAGGACCACATCATACTGAGGTCGTTGATGAATATTATGAAGAATTGGTTTAATTGTGCCTTTATCAATTACCCATTCTGTCCAGCCTTTGTCACCTTGGCCATCACTGAAACCTCGTCTAAATAATGAGCCACCATAGAATACCTTATTTTTAATCACCCAACCTCTGTCGTGGATATGCCCTAGCAAGATACAATCCCAGTTCAGAGCAAGCACATCTTGAGGTATTACAATTTCCCTAGGCTCTGACTCTGTGTGCAGGACTGTGTTTGACTGGGGGTCATAGATAGAACCATGTGTGCAGAGAATATTAATCTTACCATCAACAGGCTTAATATGTTTCATCGTGTCTAATTGTTTGCTATAACCATGATGAGACACCATATAGAGCAGGATATTGTCTGCTACTTCAACAATTACATACGGTTCTGTGTATGAAAATAGACCAATCTCTGGAATATTAAGAACATCATTACTTGGTATCTCCTTTACAATATCGCTACTATCATGATTGCCTGCTAAACAGTAGAAAGGAATATGATTGTCAGACAGTTTCTTTATTGCGTTCATAGCCTCATGTATCATTCTGACTGTAGGAGTAGGGCTATGAAAGAAGTCTCCTGTACAGACAACACAATCTACTCTACTTGCAATCATACTGTCTATAACTTCATTTAAAGCATTATAGCCATCTTGTTCTCGTAAGTTAATTCCTTCTTCGGTTACTAGGCTACCAGAACGATATCCCAAATGAACATCTGAAATATGACCGATTCTAAACATTGTGCTTGCTCTTTCTAATCGTGTAGACAATATCTAGGTCTGACGTATAGTAGGTAGATACTCCGTGCTTGTAGTCAACCTTAATAATTGCTAAGTCATTCTTTGCTAATTGCTCTTCTAACTCAAAGATACAATCAATCAATGTGCAGAAATTTAAGATGTCTGTCTTTTTGTTTTTGTTTGCTACGGACAGGCTAAAAATATTATGCTTTTTCATATTTGTTTCTCCTTGCTTTTATTCTATCATGCTTCTTTAATTTTGTCAACAGGAACGGTTTTAAGAGCGATTTTCGCTATTTCTGTGTAATGTATCAGCCCGTTGGTTTTAGGTCTAAAATAGGTCTAAAAAGTCGCACGGACGAGGGTATAAAACGGTTTTAAGGAGAGTTGTTCGCTCTCCTTATTTTGACATTAATGTGATTTTTATGAGTAATGAGTGTAATAGGTCATTACTGCTAGGTAAAAATGCATTTCCCTCTTTAAACTTAAACTCGTATTTGTACAGCATGTTCATAATTTCTTTTTCATGTTTACACTTGCTACGCTTAAAGTCAATTAATCTGTATGGACTATTATACCTCAGCAACTCGCAAATCTCTTTCTCTGACATCTTACTTGCAGTTAATGTCCTGTATGTAACAAAGTCTTGAAATTTATTTTTTAATAACTTCATGATTACTAGAGGATGTGTGTTAGTGATTACCCGTTGAAACTCCTGCTCTAATAAAGGCATATTACCAGACATGACAGCATTGATTAATTGCCATGGTGGTACAGCACCCATCTTATTCGGTAAATAAGAGTATAATTCATCTATTGTGAGTTTATCTGTATTTGCTACACCTGATAGTGTGTTTTTAATGATGATTAAATCTTCTGCACTATCACCCACATAGTATTTTACAAACTCTTTATTCTCTTTTGAAAGATTGATTGTTTCTAATATTTCATCAATAGATATTTCACCATCATAGGTACCATCATACTCTTCTATTAAGTCTTTTAGCCATTTGCCTGGCGCTTTATGGCATACGATAATTACACCGTTACCGAACCAGTTGTCAGGTAACTTCTTTTTCTTTTTTAACAAGTCTTTAAAGTTAGTTCTGTCTTGGTCTCTCGTTAAGTCTAACTTAACAAAATGTGTCATGAACAGAGAAGTTTGTGAGGCTAAGCCGTCTTGCCATGTCGTGTATGTCAACATCTGTTCTGGAGTATAGCCCCATGATGTATAGATTTCCCTAACTTTATTTAAGATGTAAACATCGCTATCATTAACAATAGCATAAAGTTTGTTAGTCATTTTTCGCTATCTCCTTAGCATAATGAATATCTTTAATCAAGAAGTCTTTTTCACCGTTTAGTAGCCTTGCTAGGCTATCATATGAATGCCCTTTATTATCTCCCATAACAAAGTAACCGTCTAAGGTGATGTCAATGTCTCCGGTCTTGTTCCACTTTGTAAACGTATCGTATAGAGTGTCATTTACATAGATTTTATTACCGTTGATTCTAAGCCTATCTCCAGGCTTGCCAACGACACGTTTAATTAACCATTCTCCCTTTAATCCCCAAGATGTAGGAGATTTGAAAATAGCAACGTCATTATTCTTTATACGACTTGTTTTTAAGAAGAGGAGAACCTCTTTATCGTGCAATGTCTTTTCCATTGATTGACCAGACACAACGGCAATCTTAAAAGGTGCCAATAATGTGAAAGCAAACACAAGCGACACCACTGTTATTCCTTGCAATGTTGATACAACCCACTTTCTTAATTTTCTGCGTTTTCTTCTTTTTACTGCCATATTTCCATGCTCAGGGAAGTATTAAGTCTTTATCTTAGTACGGGAGTGAGCCTTACCTACCTTTCTAATCTTTCTTTTATACATAAAACACTTTTTCTTGCCGATACTCTTTTTAGAGCCCTATAAGATGGATTCTGTTTGCCTCCACTATCTCTAAAATCAATAGAATTGTTGTCAATATCCATTAGTACAAACGCTCCACTACTTCTTCTTCCTTTAATAAAGCAGGTTACTCCAAGATATTCTACTTTATCAAATTTTTTAAAACCAAAGATTTTTCCTGTAGGGAGTTTTTGCTCACCACGAATACCCTTTGTTAGGACTCTGCCTTGTTTTGGGGCACGTCTTTTTCTATAAATCACATCTAACTCTTTAAACTCTAATCCACCACTTGCTATTACACAGGCATCTATGTAATGGTCCTTCTCTAATTTCAGACGATTTCTGTTTTCACTCGTTACGAAACCGAATGTTTCTATTGCATCGGGATATTCCTTCAATAGCCAACTCCTGATTATACTCATGTGAGTGGCGTGTTTTAAGCCGTTGCTCTTATTAGGTTTCTTATCTAAAACTACAGTACCAGCATGAACACCGTCATGACAATCTTTACATAAGGTGATTAAGTTCTCTTCATCATCAGTACCACCATCACGTCTAAAGACAATATGGTGGACTTCCAATCTACAATTCTTCTTACCACAACGCTGGCAAGTGTAACCATCTCGATGGAGAATTGCCTTTCGTCTACATGAGTAACCATAGTTGAAACCTTGTTGGTAACCCCACTTCTTAATCTTTTCATTCACTAAACTAGGATTTTTCATCAACGCAGTATCAAACTGGCTAACTTCTAAAATCAAATCTGCTATTGGCAGAATCTTCTTACAAAACTCAATCTCGTCTATATGAGCCTGAACCTTGTGCCTTACGGAAGGTGGTAGTCTGTCCTTTTTGATGGAGTTTTTTCTGTTTAAAAATCTAGACTTCCTATAACGTATTTTTCTTAAACGCCTTGACCTACGTGCTTGCCTACGAGCATCCATCTTTTTCTTAATATCGCTTCTTAATTCAGTTTGAGATTGGTATAGGACTTTGTCATTACCAACAACGGCAACACCAATATGACGTGAGCCTGTATCTACACCACAGTAACACTCCTGAACCACGTCTGTTTCTGGTTCATAAAGTAGTCTGATGGTAAACGGCTCTCTACGAACAACCTTTGCTTTTCCTTCTTTTAATAATCTACGAACTTTGCCAAAGCGTTCTGTTGGCATAAAAGGTTGTCCATTTTGTTTTAATACGTATACCAACATCTACACTTTTGCTCCTTTCGTTGATAATGAGTTTAACTCTTTAAGACGGTACTCATCGAACCGTAGTGCCTAACAAACTTCTGTTACCAAAGTTGGTGTCGGTCTTCTCATCGACAAAGATAGTTAGAGTTTTGAAATTACTAACACAGGACTCACTTAGCACTCTTAGTCCAACTTAATCAGTAATCACAGAGCCTTGGTCTTGAGCATTCAACCGAGGGTGTGTATGTGTTTCTTCTAACTATCGCAGGAAAGATTTCTCTAACCTTAGTCTTATAAACAATCGTACCTTGTTAGAAAGGTACTCGGTCTTTAGCCGAGTGCATGCTTATCTCCTGCCGAAGGTTAAAGTTTTAACTCCTGTCGAATGTTGAAACCAATAGTCTTAAGAATATCTAAATCAACTCTCAATGATTGTGAAATCTTTGTTAATTCGTTGATGATTTCATTTACATATGCAAGTCTAAACTCTAGGTCCTCACATTCAATTTCAGCAATACGTCTTTTTTGACCTTCTGTTTTTACAGTAGAGTCTACCATTAAACGTCTGAATTTATGCTTGTATTCCAAGTCAAGATTAGTGCGTTCTCTTTCGTAGTTGTTAACCTGACGTGTAACTTCTTTTAAGTTTAATACTGTTCTAATTAAAGTGCTATTTAAGTTATCAATTTCATGGTGGTCCCAAAATGAACCCTCGCTATGAACTGTATGTAATGAGTCAAAATCAGGATACTCCGGTAGTTTAATAATATCTTCTTCCATTTTCAATTACCTCTCTACTTATATTATACAAGAAAAAAGACCAGGATGACCGGTCTTTTTATGCTTTGAAGATTGCTCTGAATGGTGCTAGACTCACGAAGTACCCTGCGACTCTAACTACCCAACTTATGAACTGATTCCATGCCCAGAATACAACGGCAAACACGTCATAATTAAACATGATTAGAATAGCCCATAGTAAGCCGATAACTAAAATTCCTGCTAAAATGTTGCCGATTGAATCTTTAATAAATCTTACAAGTTTTCCCATATTCTATCTCCTCTCATTATGCCATCTCAATTAAATTGTTTGCTCTACGTTCTTTTAAACATAACTCACTCAAGAACTCTTTAACCTTTAATGGATTTTTAATGTTTTCTAAAACAACGATAGGAGAGTTCTTGTCGATGGTGTAGAGTATTACATTTCCTGTATTACATAGCCTTTGGATTAGATTTACGGTACACCTACAATCAACAACACGATAGAGCATTACCTCGTCATACGATGTATTCACAATACCTTTTTCTACATGAAGTTTATTATAAACCACTGTATATTTCGTAAAACTAAGCGGCCATGCTAGTAAGTGTTTCTTATCTTCCCACAAAATATCCTCTTCCATAATTCTCTCCTATCAATATATTATTACTGACCTGGCATTACCCAGTAATTTGGTGTAAAGTACTGTAAGTTTGTTACGATTGTACCGTCGCTTGCATTGGCTGCATGCACCATTGAACCGTTACCTAATGAGATACCTACGTGATATGCACCACTACCGTTATCATAGAATAGTAAACTACCGTACGGCGCATTCCAGATGTCATAGTGACGTGTACCGGTATAAGACTGTTGTTCTGCTGTTCTTGCACCGATACCAGTTAAACACTGAACCATTCCTGAACAGTCCCAACCACCTGTTGTTGTACCACCCCATACATAAGGTACTCTACCAACAGCACTCAACGCCTGTTGCACATAATCACCGCCTGTAATTTGCTGGTAGTTAATCTGACCTGATTGGCTTGCAACCCTTGCTGGTGCAACATAAGGTTTTTTCTCTAATGTATAAATAACGTTTCCGTTCTCAACTCGATTATCTACTACATTATATGAATCAATTTCAGGGAAAGCTGTTTCATCTAAGGCTCCTTCTGACTCTCCTAGTAGTGTTCCGTCTACATCATAAAAAGATGTTTTTTGTTCTACAACATTTACTCGAAGTGTTTTAGATGCAACTTTGCCCTTTAAGTCTGTAATCCTATACTCAATATCGTACGAACCTACTTGGTTGTTATTAAACGAACCCTTGTCAATCGTGAATACTGGTGTACAGTCATAGGCGCCACTAAATGCGACTACACTATTTAAGTCATATTCAGTTGTCTTAACAATGTTAATCTCATCTTTCTTTAATTCGATAACAGGGCCGCCCTCTGTGATGTTTAGCATTACAGACCTTGTCAAGTCTGCAACCAAGGACACATCTTCCTTGTCCGTATAATGGAAATTCAATGACACTTTCTTCAACTGAGGTGTTTTTGCATTCATGTCGATTTCTGTATCAAATGTAATATCCGTTTTGTCGTAATCTATGTTTGCCTTCTGCGGATTTTCCTTAATATACTCATCTAAAATCATTTTCTTAATTGCTTTTTTCAGATTCCTCGGTGAGTCATACTGTAATGTAGCAACCATAATCTTCTCTTCTTCAACATTACTGATTGGCATTGTGTTTTCTGCATACACTCTTGATGTATTAAAAGTCGCAAGAATACCAATAAGTACTGCTGAATATAATATCATTCTCTTCCTCATTAATCAACTTCCTTTCTTTAATATTATACAAGAAATTAGGTTAACCCGTTCATGTATAACGTTACTCTCTTTATATCAAAAAAGGCTCTACCGTTTTAGTAGAGCCTACGAATTAGATGTTAGTTTTCTTCTTCGTCTTTCTTCTTCTTGCCTGCTAGGTAAATAATGTACCCACCTGTTACGGCTAATACTGTACCCCCCGCAATGCCTGCAAGAACTAATGGGCCAACTCCAGATTTCTTTTCATCTTCTGTTGTTGCAGATACTTCTGGCTTTTCTTCGTCAGACTTCTTCTCTTCTGACTTCTTAGACTCTTCTGCCTTCTTGTCTTCTGACTTCTTAGACTCTTCTGCTTTCTTAGCCTCTTCTGCTTTCTTTTCAGCATCCTTAGTTGATTGTTCTAATGCTAACTGCTTGTTTTGAGCCTCAATACGTGCAAGGTTAGCAAGGATTGCCTTAAAGCCTTCTGACGCCTTATTTAGTAATGCGATATTGTTGGCGATTACCTTACTATCGCTTTCTAATGTAGTCTTAGATGTGGCAAGTTCATTTAACTTGTTAATCTGTGCTTCAAGATTGCTCATAAGTGTGTTGTATTCAGCCTCGTGTAAGCCAAGGTCGTTTACTGTTGGGTAATCGTCTGAATGACGTGCTTCGTATTCAGACTTGAACTTCGCTAACTTGTCTGCCTCTGCCTGTGCAGTAGTAGATAGATTTGCAAGTGTTGCGTTGGCTGCTGTAATTTCATCGCCATTAGTTGCAATATCTGCATCATACATTGTTGGATTCAATGTAGGCAATTCGGCGTTAATTTCATCAACACGCTTGTTAATGTTCTTTTGTGTTTCTAGTAATGTCTTAGCCTGTTCTACTAACGCTTTTTGTGCTTCTACAAGAGCATTTTGGTCAGCGACTAACTGTTCCTTAGAAGTCTTGTCAGCCTCTACAGGAGCAATAGCATTGTCTTTATTTGTGATTTCAGACTGCTTATTTGAAATCTCTGTGTTCTTGGCAACAATCTGGTTCTGGACATCTGCTAACTTAGTAGCGTTTTCTGCTAGAGCAGAGATTACCTTGTTAAGGTCTGCCTGTTTAGCATCCTTATCGCTTACTAATGCGTTCTTTTCTGCTACAAGAGCATTGAACTTAGCATTTAACTTGTTGAACTCGTCTAATGCATGTTTCGCATTGTCTAAGGCACCTGTCTTTGTTTCGATGTTTGCCTTTAATGCGTTGATTTCATCAGCAAGGCGTTGAGCCTCTTCTGTTGCATGAGCAGCCAATTCTTCAAGTTCTGCTAACTTCTGTTCTGCCTGTGCTTTCTTTTGAGATACTTCTGTCTTCTTGTCTGTTGCTGTCTGAATTGCTTGTGTGGCGTTGTCAACCTTAGCCTGTTCAGCGTTAATGTTCTTAACAGCCTCTTCAATAGCCTTGTTGATTTCTGCTAACTTAGTATCAGCCTCTGCCTTTTCAGCCTTCTTCGCCTCAACTAATGCCTTAGCGTTATTTAATTCATCTTGTAACTGTTGAGGAGCAACTTTATTTACCCAGTTGCTTGCAAGTTCACGGAAACGTTCTTCTGTGAAGAAACCATTTTCTTCTGTCATGTATGCACGAATTTCAGCATCTGTCTTGCCTTGTCCTGCACGCCATAATGGGTAGATATGGTTTACGTCACCTGCTGATGATGAATAGTCTGCTGAATTTGCAACATCTAAACCAACACCAGAGTAGAATGTAGGTGTGTTTTCACGACCGACACCAGCACGTTGGTTTACACCTGTCTTGACGTACATGTAAGGTGCAACTGCGTATAACTTACCGTACTGGTCAGAGAACCACTTGTAATGTCCACCGTTTGAGGCAACTTCTTCATCCCACCAACCAGTCATAGATTCCTTTTCATAAGTTGAGTCATTGCCAATCCATTGTTCTCTACCTGTCATTGTGTATAGGTTATCTGGTCCGTTGGCGTATGTGTGGTACCAGTAGTTGTTTGCACCGATGGCAACTGCAACGGCCTGTGTAAGCATACTGCGAACGTCAACCTTAACTGGCTCTAAGCCGGCTGCCTTACGGCGATTGTTAAGTTCTGTAACTGTATTTGCCATACGCATCAAGTTGTCCTTAGCGGTAGTAAATGCTGTTTCATCACCGTTCAACCATTCACGAACTGTCTTAACTTGGTTGTAGTTCTTGTCTTTCTGAACAACCATCTTAATAGGTGTTTCCATTACAAAGTTGAAGTACTCTTCCCAGTTCTTAGGTTGTTCTACACCATTGTTTGCGGCTGCTTGTACCTTAATGTTTGGTACTGCACCACCGTTTGTCTTTAAGAAGTTTAAGAATGAAGAGTTGTCAGTTGCCTGTGCAATCTTATCTTCTACTTCCTTTTGCTTTGCTTCAAGTGTTGCTAATTCCTGTGTCTTTGTGTCAATAGAACTCTGAACACTTGCCTTCTCTGCTTCTTTTGCACTCTTAGCCTGTTCAGCCTGTGCTTTTGCCTGTTCGGCAGTTGTCTTAGCCTGTGTCTGTTCGCTAATTGTGTTGTCCAATGCAGAAATTTCACCTGTTAAACCGGCAACTTCATCTTTCTTTTCTTGAATTTGTGTTTTCAATTCAGGAGATGTTACCTCTGCTAGACGGTCTTTCTTAGACTGCAAGTCTTGGTTAAGAGTGGCGACTTCGTTTGTTAAGTCTGTTACGCTCTTTTCAAGATTCTGCTTTTGAATTGTTAAGCCTGCTTCATCAACACCCAAGGCGTCAATTTCTGCCTGCTTATTTGTGATACTTTGTGTTACTTCGGCAATCTGTGTTTCAAGTGTACCCTTTTCCTCAGTCTTTGACTGTTCGGTTGCTTGTGCTTCTGCCTTAGTTGCCTCAAGAGTCTTTAATTCCTCTTGCTTTGCTGTTAATTCTGCTGTTAATGCTTCTTTATCAGCCTTTAACTTGTCTAACTGCTTAGTAACTTCATCTAATGCGTTCTGACGAGTCTTTAACTCTGTTGTCTTGTCATTTAGTTCAGTTGTCTTGGCAATTAGGTCAGCCTCTAAAGGTGCAATGTCAGCAACCTTAGGTGTTAGTTCAGTTTGTTCTTTCTTCAAGTTTTCAATCTTTTCTTCTAACGCCTTCTTGTCAGCCTCTAACTTGTCTTTTTCAGATGTTAGTTTGTCAACTGTTGCCTGAGCCTCTGCCTGTGCGTTGGCTGCCTGTGTTGATGCTTCTGTTAATTCTGCTTCTGTCTTTGCTAATGTAGCCTTGTCAGCCTCAATTTCTGCTTTCTTAGCCTCAATCTGACGCTCAATTTCAGCACGTTCATTTGTGTACTGGGAAATTTGACTATTTACATTTGCTAACTGTGAGTTAACATTCTGTAAAGCCTGCTCTTCTTGAGGTGTACGATTATCTACTTCTGGCTGGGACATGTGTCCTACTTCATCTGGTGTCAATTCTTCGGCAGCCATAACTGATGTTACTTGTGCGCCTACTGATACTAATGAAGCCGTAGCAATTAAGCCTTTTGCTAAAATATGTTTCTTGTCCATTAAATAAATCAACCTTTCTTTCTGTTTTATACCACCCTTTTAGGGCCCGTATATGTACTATATCAGATTTTCTTTAATCTTGTCAATGATTTTCTTACATAACATTCTAAAACTTCTTGTGTTTAGATTATGCTTTTTGACAAAATCTTCCTTATCGTAACCGAAGATGTTGTATTTTGAGAACAACGCCTCTTTTTCAAAATCTGTTAATACTGATGTCACTTCTTCGATTTTCTTTTGTGTGAACTCATTTTCAGGTGTCATCAAGTCCTCTTCTGACAGAATGTCTTGAAGTTCTGATATTTCACCTTTATAACTTCCTCTTGATTCAACTTGTTTATTGAGAGAAAGTGGGTTTAAACTAATATTTACAACACTCTCTATCGTACTAATAGGTACATTGATTTGCTCCGATAAATCATAAATTGAACCCTCGGGATTCTCTGCGTAATACTTATTGATTGCTGATAGTGTTCTAGGTATATGCTGTGATTTCACACCAAACACCATTACAGAGTAGTTGTCTTGCAATTCTCGTGTAATGAACCATCTTGCTCCTGTTGACACAATGAAGCCCTTACTTGGGTCATAAGTATTTTTGACATACTTAATTAAGGCATACATGGCGTCTAAACAAGCCATATTTAATGTATATACATGTCGTTTATCTTGCTTGTTTGACAAGAACTGTGTAGCCCACTTATAGGCAAGTTCGATATTAGTTGCAATTAACTCTTCAACTGCATCCTCATACTCACTAAAAGAAATACTCGTATCGCCATTTCGATACTTTGCAATAATCGTACCGTAGGCAATATCGTGCTCTAAACGCTCCTGCCCTAGTAAACGTTCTTCTGAAACAGGCACTAAAAGACCATTGTATAGACCAGAATACCTCTTAACACTAGTCTGTCTATCACAAACCATCAATTTATTATCCATTGTATTGTCAAATCTCCTTTTTGTATAATACTTATCTTATCATACTTTTGGTGATTTGTCAATAGTTAAAATCAAAATAGTTGCAATAATTGCTAAAATTCCTAATAAAGACAAGCATGAGATGGTGATTAGGTCCCTACTTCTCACAATAGCAATAGCGATTTCTGGCACTCCCTGTGTTGGGATTACATAGTTTATTTCCCTTGACAACTTTTCAAGATTATCAACATCATAAATACTTAGGAACGACTCCTGTACTACCAGTACACCAATTAGAACAATGCCAAAAAGTGTAATCAGGATAAATGGTAATTTACGTTTCACTAAATACTCACAATCTCTGGAATAGACATTTCTGTTTCGATATAGATGCACTCGTATTCTTCATCGTCTGTTTCATACTCTGCAAAGTCTTGAGAGCAGAAGCCTTCACCTAAACCATCACTATTCTGTCCTTCTAATTCCTGTTTTAGGATTTCTAGTTCTTGTTCTGTTAATTCTCGCTTAGCGATAATGAATACTGTACCTCTATCTAACTGTGTTAATACATAATGCATAGAGATGATGTCCTTTCTAAGTTCGTCATCATCTATATAATCAGCCATATCATCTTCAACTAAATAATTAAAAGCCTCTTCAAAGTCCTCTTCTTTAATTGGTGCAGACAACTTAAAGTTCGTCTTGTATAAATAGCATTCTATCATAAAATACCTTCTTTCTTTATGGATTATATCATGTTTTTGTTTGTTTGTACAGTAGGTGTGGGAGAACGGTTTTAAGCGTGTTTTTACTTAAATGTGATAAGTTATTCAACCCGTTCGTTTTAGGTCTAAAATAGGTCTAAAAAGTCGCACGGACGAGGGTATAAAACGGTTTTCGGCAAATAAAAAAGAGTAGATTTTTTCTACTCTCTTACTTGTTCTGCAATGCTTGTGCTAGTGCTAACTTAAACTCGTTAGAAATCTCTAAATACTTAATTGCCTCAAAATTATTTTGAAGTAATGTGTCTAAATCCTCATAACAGCGACTAGCAATCGTTGCTTGAATAATCGCTCTGCTTATCTCTGTTTGACGTTTACGGTCTCCATCTGATTTCTTTGGCTTTGTAAAAATAGAAGAACCCTGTTTCTCTGTACTGTTATCCCAGTTAATATCATTTGCCTTTTTGAGTGTGTTGAACTCAATGGCTTGTTCTAAGAGTGTAAAGTATTTATTCTTATCATCATATCCCATACGCTCTCTAATCATGTTTTCGTCTACCTCTGCAATATCAACACCTAGTTCAACTGCTAATTCTTTAGCGTACTTACTATGCTCACGCTGGAATACGGCTAACTCTTCGCCTAAAACATCTGTACTCAACTCGTAAGGTCGATACTGTAAGAAGTTTGTTAAATAAGCACTAAATGGTACAGGTTCTTTTTCATCAAAACGATTTAGTGCCACCATAATCCACTCACGAATCTGGCTCTCGATATCATCATGGTTATGGATATAAGTCTTAATTGTGTCCATATGTGGTTTCAAGCATTGCTTACTGAAATTACTATAGAACATCAGGAACCCACCTAGGAAATCTTCATCAAAATCAGACAAACTACGCCATTTGCGTTGAGTAGCGTTTCTAATCGTTAAACTATCAAATTCTAATTGCGTTAGTTGAGTCGCTAAAATCTGCATAATATATGATAGTGATGTCGTATGGATTTTGAGCAACTTGCGTATCTCATGATATGTACACCACGCATAGCCTCTTAATATCTTTTTAATCTTAAATAAGACATCTGTACCGTCTGCGTACACCATCAGAATGTTTGAATAATGACGAGGAACCTCTAAAAAGGCGTCTACCTCAGTTTTACCACCCCATACTCTTGGGCTAAAGTCATTCGGTACTATCGCTTTCTCAATATCTAACGAGTTTTCGTTGTACCATCTAAAAACCTCTGCTGTATCAACTCTATAAGAGTTTTGCTCCATAATAAGGGGAGTAGATGTGTTGGTAATATGCGTTAAGAGTTCTTGCTCTGTTACAACGGCAAGTCTTGCCCATTTATGAATCGTGTACCACTGACCAGAGTGGATAACAGCCTCAATTCTAAAATCTTTATCATAAGACATAAAGTCTTTTTTAATCTTTTGTGTGTTACAAATCTCTGGCATCTAGTTCCTCCTTAAACAGAAGTCTAGGATATAAATAATCATAGTCTGTTAGAATAGTGTCAATTACATTTAATAGTGTTTCAATATTGTTCCCTGACATGATGTTGATTGTTACTTCATCACCACGTTGAACCATATTATCGTAATCACTCATAACAATAAAACCGTTAAACTTATCTAATATTTCTTGATATGTGTCAAACGTATCGAAATCAATCGCTATTGTGATTGTTCTAATTTCCATCTTCTTATACCTCTCTACTTATATTATACAAGAAAAAAGAGCATGTTTAACACACCCTCTTAATTCTCTAAGATATATGAACCATCACTATTGCGACCAATTACGGCGCATCCGTTTTCTTTTGCAAGTTTGGCTCTGACTTTTAGTTCCTTATTCACCAACTCATCAACCAATGTCATCTCGTCCAATTTTAACTGTATATCAAAAGAGATGTTCTCTCCACTCTGAATTTTCTTGGAAATATCTGTACTCTTACGTTCGTTTACGCTCTTTAAGACAATTAAATCGGCTGTCTTTAAGTACCCGATTTGGTCTGAACTGATAAAGGCATTTGTCCAGTTTTCGGAATCCATATTGTTACCGAAGTCTGCTAAGACAAAATCTTCATAAAAGCCACTTTGTTCTAAAAAGTTTACTCTATCACTAAACTCTTCGCATTTTTCTTTACTATTAAAATGTGCCTCTATCGGCATAAGCGGACATCTTCCTGGCTGAGCATGACATTCACCGATACTGCCATCTCTACATCTATGATATTGACTCATTCTTCCATTTCCTTTCTCTTTTTATGCTTAAATACCCTAATCCTTGTGTTTTCGTCAAGGCTGTAGTCTTCAACTATATAGTTTAATGCCTGTACCAAGTCTAATGCTGACGGGTCTTTATCTTCTATGTATTTAAAGATAGCAACCACATCACCCTGATGATTTAACAACTCTGCACTTGGCGATACAGACAACGGTGCTGTCATCTTGTAGTAGTTCTGCATATTAACCAGCATTTCTTGGTTCGCCATAAAGAGTGGGTCTCGCTCTTTTTCTTTTACCAAACCTTCTCTGTAGAAATCTCTGCCACCTTCATTACGCCTACGCCAGTCGTGTGTCTGCTGAAAAGCATCTATCAAGACATCTGTGAGTTTTGCCTTAACATGCTTTTCCATATCATTTGTGACTAATACTGCGAAACTATCAGGAGTACAGTTGTCTATATCACTAATCCATGATTTATCTTTTAGCCTATCTAAATTACAAGTGTAATCATTGTCTGGCGACAAGATTTCTTCATCTTGCAATAAAGGATATTTCATTTTGTCAGACTGCCATTTATCATAATACATCATTGCCATGTTCACGTCTTGGAAATGTTTGTGATATTTACACTCCCTGATGGATGCAGTACATAACTTTGGACCATCAGGAGTTATGTGGTATTTCTTTGACGCTTCTTCTTGACGCTTCTTTTCTTTATTTTCTTTTATTAACGTAGGCACAGGTGTTGTTAAAAACTTCCATAAACCCATACTTCTAGCCTCCTAACTACCGAAACAGTTATAAACACCTACTGAACCGCTGATGTTCGTTTCAGTAATTTTACCTTCTCTGTTTACTCTAACAACTATATCATTAAATGTTAGATTTTCTGTTTCTTGGAGAACTCCGTCTACATAGTCTGTACTGTATTTTGTATGTTCAATGACAACCTTATAGTGTAATACAACATCGCCATTCGGCAATATCTGACTATGTTTTAATTTAATGCCCATTGCGTTAGATAAGTGTAAGACGTTGTCTGCAAATACTTTCTTCCCCGTGAAGTATCTATCTGTGCTGTAAGCAAAGTCTAGGTAAGGTGCACTTAAATCACTTGCTGTTATTCTGACTAAACTATGTATGCTGTCCTTGTTCTTAATCTCATCTTCTGTACCTTGGTAATTACCTCTTAGATTGCAACTCTTTTGAATAAACTCTGTTGCTACTTCATCTGCCATTCTGACCTGCTTGTTCTGGACATTTAAGAAGTGGTCTGATATGTATAAACCTGCTATTGTGGCGATTACTAAGACTATAACGAGTAAAATGCCTTTTAGTTTACTTGGCATATTTTTCCAACTCCAATTCTCTGACTTTCTCATGAGACCATGTTGCTGAATATTGACCTAATGCCGTATCAAAGTTCTTATCTATCTCAAACACTACCTGTCCGTTTAAAATTCTATAAAACAGCCGAACATTTACAATATGTTTTTCTTCTGCTTTGGTTCTATACAAGAACTCATCTGGTATCACAATATCTCCACGCTCTGGCGATGCTGATGTCTGCCAACCGATTTCCTCTATCGTTAAATCAAAGTCTATATACTCATCTGTAATCTTGTCGATGTCTAGTTGTTTCATAAACCATGTTGAGTAAAAATACGGGAAAGGGTAAATTCCGTTGGGTACCTTATCAATGCTTGTGTATCTATTAACTTTATATGTCTTATTGTCTAAGATACTGATAATCTCTTTCTGCTTATTGATGTAGTTATTACCTCTTGCCTCTGTGGTATTGACCTTTTCTGCCATATTAAAGTTGGTTGTAGTTGCCATAAAGTCACGGAATGACTTTTCTACACTCATATTACCATTATTGATATGTGTTGCTTGAATATTTTTGAAAACAAATAAGCCCAATAGCAAAAGGGGTATAGCAATAGCAACCCCTAATACTATTTTAACTTGTTTTCTTAATTTTCTCTTACGCATAGAACTTTGGAGCAGATTCTTCGTCAAGTTCTTCCTCATCTTCTTCTGCTTCTTCCATATCAATAATAGTGTTTACAGAGTGAATATATGTAATATGCACGAGGTCGAATACCATTTGTAAACTTGCATCAGTAAAGGCAATGCCCATATTCTCGCACAAATCTTCGTGGTCCATCATGTAATAGTCCATAAATGCCGTGAACGCTCCCCAAACAAATCGTGTAGGCACTGTATCTGCGTTTAATTCAAATAACACGTTGCATTCAGCAGTTGGTACTACTGGTTGAATGTGTTCCTTAAAGAATGTGATACCGTCTAGGATAGATTCACCCATTGTATCTTCTGTAAAACTAATTTTAATTACATCTTCCATGTTAAAGTCTCCTTTAAATATCTATTTAATATATCAACAATTCATGTTGTTTACTTATATTATACAACAAAGCCGTTCTTATTGTCAATGAACGGCTTATTTCACATATCCTATCTTTAATGTCCATCCAGAATTTCTAAAATCCGTAAACGTATAGCGACCTTGCCACTCCTCAGGACGTAGAATACGCCAGTTCCATGTTCTAGGTGAGTTATTCTCTGCACCAGACCATCCTGCTACGTTCTGCTCTATAATCAATATAGTTCCGTCTTCAAAGACATGCGATACCATGCCTGTATGCCCGGCAAGCCCCGGCCCATACTCCACAGAAAAAATCTCCCCGGCATGTGGAACGTCTGTCTTAGGTACACCCTTTTGTTGCCAGAATGATGTTACTTGTCCGCCATTACCCATGACATTTTCTGCAGGCTGTCCGTCTTTAGACCACATATGATATGCAATATTCGCCGAAAAGTCGGTACAGTTGGCGTAGTCATAACATCTTAGAGTCCATGACGCCTCGTCTGACCATAACAGGCCTACTTTCGTTGGGTCGATTGCATAAGGTGCAATACTATCAGGTAAACCGATTTGGCGTCTGGCGACATGAGGTTCAAATCTCGTATCAGTCCAGATTGCTCCGTCTGCTGGATTATATGTTCCTGTACCATCTACTTTAACAGTACCGTCATTATAACTTGCATTACCGAAACCAGATGTGTCAGATGCTTTACCACCGTTTACTCTTGACTTACCTAAGCCAGAGCCTAACATCTTGCCAACAGAACGGTTTTCTTCTATATACTTTGTCAATTCTGCTATATCATAATCTGTTTCAGAACGGACCGCTGTCTTGGCACCAGAGATATCTGTACTATCTAATGTAAACAGTGTTGCACCTTCTGTATGACCTAAGGCGTTTACAACATCCATCATTGCCTTTAATTGAATAGAACTATCATACCACTGTTTATTTGCTTTATATGCTCGTAAAACAAGTGCAGAGGCATCTTTCCACTGGTCTGTGTCTGTTGCTTGGTAGCCACCGATAGATAATCCTGTCATCTCACCGTTTCTTAGTTTTGTAACTAAACATGATGTATTGCAGTCATCAGGTATAGTAATATTTGAATAATGATTATCACCATACGCTTTGGCTAAGTATGCAGAAGCACTTGGGTTTACTCCATTATTGGCGAAGTACAACCCGATAGCGTGTTCTCTCTCTTCACCCTTGATGAAATCCACATTAGGTGCCTCTGTTGAGAATGTATCGTTAGTCATAACATTAGGACCATATACCTGTAGGGCTGAACTAACTACCAACAGCACAATCAACAAGCCTTCTCCGATTAATCCTACTGGTGATATTAAAAACGTAACAATCGACATCAATACATGTATGATGGTATGTGCTGTCTGTTGTATCTTCTTGGCGATATTATTTACTCTATTTACAGCATTGCTAATAAACTCATCTTGCATTAATTCATTAACAACTTGATTCGCCTGCTCTTGAAGTTGATTGTTAGACTGCTGAACTTCGGTATTAGGCTGTTCCGGCTGTTGCACTTCTTCTTGTTGATGTTCTTCTTCTTTTTGCTGAGGCTCTTCTGTTTTAGGTGTCTGTTCTTCTTGGTTGATAGGTTCTTGCTCTTGTTTGTCTGCTAGAACCTTATCTCTTTCACTCATCTACATCACCCCTTTGCTCTTTGACTTTTTACTCTATTGTATTCTTCTTGAAAACGCTCTTCACTCCAGAAACCACCCGTTTCATCGTGGTACACATCTTCTAGGCGTGACAACTCATCATAGATGGCCTGTTCTTCTTCCACTTTTTGCATTTTCTTTTGGTAAGCCTCTTCTGCTCTGTCATAATCTGCTTGAATGAGTCTAAAAGCCTCTTTATACTCTTGCAACTCACGTTTAGAGTAGTCCACATCACTAAATAATTCCTCTAAACGCTTACGCTGAATTTGGTACTCAAAATCTTCTTCGTCCTTACCGGCGAAGATATCATTTTTACGTTCTTCTCTGATTTTAGGTAACAACTCATAATCAGCAACAAACTTGGCATAGTCATTCACCTTTTGCTCATCTGTCCACTCTTCTAGGCTCTGACCGTTCAATTCTCTCTTATGGCTAACTTCGTCAGCACAAATAACGTAGAAACCGTCGTCTACTGCTTGTGAGTGCTTTAAGACTGCTCTGCCAGCCTGTGCGTAAATATCGTCTTGGTAAGCAAGCCAGTAACCACTTGCAATCTCTGCATTAGATAGATGTGTTGTGTCTGTTACATGATATTTTGATAGTTCTGCTAAAAGTTCACCCGCATCAATCTGGTCGTCCTTATCTTGCATGGCAACAATAATATGTTTAAGACCTTCTTGAATTTCAGGCTCTACCTTATATTTTAGTTTGTTCTTAATGCGGTTATATTTCAGTACCACATTATCATTAAATCTGTTACACTCTTCTTGGGAGTGTAGATGTGGTGCACCTTCTTTTCCGTAAGGGCAGTTGCCAGGCTGTGCTGTACATTTCTTCCATTCGCCATTTACTAAATGTTGCATTTTGTCTCTCCTTCTTGATTTTCTTATTTTTATATGTTATACTATTTATATCGAAAAAGGTGACATCCCATGAAAAAGTTGATAGATTATGACAAGTACATCACAATGGTGCAGGGCTTTAAGTTAGACACACTAATTAACGAGTTTAGACCTGACATTGCTAACTTCATTGTTCATACGATGAAGATGGATAAATTAGACTCGTATTTTGAGTTAGAAGTTTTAAAAGAATTGAATAACAGTATACAGGCAGCATTTTCTATATACCATGATGATAACGGCAATGTACTGCAAGACGGTAAGAAATTAACTGTTAATAAGCAATTCATGATTGACTGCGGACTGCTTGGTAAACGTGATACAGTATTGGGAGTCATTAAACACGAACTGGTCCATTTCTACGTTGTTACAAAATTCGGTTACGAGGCAGCCAGAGATGGAGCATTTATCTTTGAACAGAAATTAAAAGAGTTCGGAGCACCCTCTTCCTCTGCAACACCAGAGCATTTACGTTATGCAGATGTTACGGTTTCTCCTATGGTCTATACTATTTACAAATCAACAGAAGGTGAGATTGTACAAGTACCACTTGTATGCACTAAAACACTATACAATGTGGTAATTAATGGTGTACATTACAAGCACTTAGAGGCAAAGAAAATTCTAATTACAGACGAAAAATAAAAAGAGTACCTGTTATGGGGTACTCTTTCTTTAGGCATCATACGCATCATACGCTAGAATGATAGTCTTAATCTCTTCAACTAATTCAGTAGGCATATCTTTAATACTTGCTTTACCAGTCTCTGTGTTGATTGTTAATGACATCTGGATATTTGATACATCGTTACTTGTCAAAATCTCTTCTGCCTCATTTAGAGAGTCGACTAACTTCATTGTTGCTTGTAACTGTTTTAGTTGAGCCTCTAACTCTTCTTGCTGTCTTAGTAAAATGTCCTTATTCTTCATGTTTTAATAATCTCCTTTTATTTTTAACTTGTGTACTATTTATATCAAAAAAGTCGGCATTATACCGACTTGCCATAGTATGTTGCGTTACTCTTAAGGAATCTCTCAATATACTTTAGACAGAAATCTGAAACCAAGAAATTGAAGTGAAAGTGTGCTAAATCCCTGTCCTCTAGGTTAAACAACTCTTCTGATACCATGTGCTTAATTGTATCATTCTTCACAATGCTTGTGAACACGATAGAGTCTTTTACGATTAACGATAGCATATCTTTACCGTCAATGTGGTCTACACGAACTGTACCTGTGCTGTCTATCCTGATTTCTACCGTATCATCGTTTAAGTTCGGAAGAATATTGTGGATAGACAATAATAACTGGTTGTACTCTCTATTCTTGTTTAGATAATTTAAAATCTTTGCTCGATTATTTTCAAAATTTAATAAATTCATATGACACCTTCTTTTTAATATTTAAACAAGTTCGACTCATTATATTTACTTGCGAAGAAGAAGCCTGTAATAATCAAGACAACTGCTAAGAACATAATATCTAAATCATAGGAAGTACTAATACCTAATGCGATACCTAAGAATACTGTTAATAGAATCAATGTCTTTACGGCGTTGCATACCCATTTTCTAAAGTGTTTTGTATTTGTCATAACTTGTTCCCTCTTTCTGTTTACATATCTATTTTAACACAAAAGAGATAGTTATGCAACCATCTCCCCAACTAATTTATTCAACTCATCAATAAACTCTTTTGCCTCGTTATAGTACTCCATAAGTTTGTGCTTGTCTTGGTAGTCTACATTTGTACTTGAAATTACGAAACCAAATAAATCTTCGTTGAGGTCAACTGGACCACAACCGAAAATCTTTCCGTCTTCTGTCTTACTATAATCGTATAATGGCTTAATCGTTACAGGTGCAGACCATTCATGGTTGATACGATACTCTTGGTATGTTGTTTGTTCAGCGTTGCTCATAGTGATGTTGATAACCTTTACGATGAATGTTCCGTTTTTACTCTGTTTTCCTGTTAATAGCATGTTATACCTCTTTCTCTCTATCTAATATACTCTGAATATTGAATACCGTCTAGCCAATATACGCCGTCATCTTCGTTGTAGATATACTCTTTTCCATCTACTTCAATAACATTGCCTTTGTAAACTGGTTTAACGATGTTGTATTCAACTTCTACTACCTTGTTGTTCTTTACTTCATATGAAATATCATCTTGCATGATTATACCGTTGCACACTAACTTTGTGTAGTTCACTAGACCCAACTTCTTCTTTGCTCTGAAATTAAAGTTAGACAACGCTTTCTTTACAGAGGTAGCGTTTGTAGTTTCTCTGTAAATATGGCATACTTGTCGGTTATAGGTGTCTGTGATTTTTAAGTCTGCTATGTATTTCATGGCTTTATTATAGCACGATTATTTTTATTATGCAAGTGTGGGAGAACGGTTTTAAGACTAATTTTCGTTAAATCTGAATAACGTATCAGCCCGTTGGTTTTAGGTCTAAAATAGGTCTAAAAAGTCGCACGGACGAGGGTATAAAACGGTTTTAAAGATTTAAAAAGAGTCTAGTTTTTCTTAGACTCTTCTAATTCTTTTAACTTCTCCTCTGCTAAATATCTTACCATCTCGTCCTTATCGTGACTTAAGATGTCAAGATAAGAACCTTGACTAGCAACTTCACCTCTGACATATTTGTTTCTGTCATGAACTAAAATATCATGTCCGTATCCTTGTGCAGCCACCTCCTGACGAACTTCTGGGCTCTTATCATTAATAAGCGTATCTAAGCCATACTGTTGTTTTGCTACTTCTTGACGGACATCCCAATCCGGGTCATTTATTAACTTATCGAGATGGTGCCCTCGACTTGCAACAACTGCTCGTACAAGGTGGTGCTTATCATTTACCAGTATATCGTCATACTTATAACTGTTTAGTGCAACCACATATCGAACAGAATTATTTTCATCATGCACTAAGATGTCATGGCCATAGCCTTGTCTAGCGACCTCTGCTCGTACTTCGCTATCTTCATCATGAACTAACTTGTCTAAGCCATATCCTCGTCTTGCACACTCTAACCTGTCAAACCAAAAATCACTATTAAGTAGTTTAGTCATTTTCTCATTATACTCGTCTACCTCTTGCTGAAATCGTTTGTCACTAATACCTTCTGTCTGGTGAAAGATGTGATTGCAATTACCGTGTCCTGGCACTTTAGCAGTACACCATGTAATTTCGCCGTTTGTGTTTAATGCTCTTACTCTAGGCATAAATTATATCCTCTCTTTCTAGTGGATATATCAAAAAAGAGTAGATTTCTCTACTCTGGTGATTTCGTTAAAACCGCATAACCACAATTCCAAACACCATAACCGCACTGTTGAATAAGTTGAGGTTCAGTGACTTGTAACACCCGATACTCTTGATATTCTAGGATAGAGTCTTTTGACAAATCTATCTTAATTGTTGTACCATTATACCTTCTTATTCCTAAAATTTTATCTTCTATAAATCTTTTTGTGTTTTCTTTTTCGTCATTCCATTCGGTTTCAAGTATATGGAATAACTTGATTCCTTTTCCCTGACACATACTTGTTTTCTTTAAATGATATGCCTTATCTTTAATCTTGTTACTATGCCAGTATAGACCATTAAATTCAAATGCTACTTTTAATTCTGGAATATAGATATCTAATTCAAACGGATAGATTATCTTTCTTGTGTTTTCTATAACTTCATGTGGACATATTTCTTTTATATATGATACTAATTCCTTTTCAAGTGTTGAAACGCAACACTTCTGCCCATAATGGGATTCATTGCTATACTCAATAATTTTAGGAATATCTTCGTTTTTGACATACCCATGATTGAGATGTGCTACAATCGGAACGATTTTTTGTGATACCACCCATGGCCGTACTTCTTAACAAGGTCTTTAACCTGTGTGTACCCAAGTTGTTGGAATTCAAGATTTTTCCTTTGTTTTGTTTCGTTTATTCTTCTTGTTACCTCTTCGTTTTGGGACGAGTTCTCTACGCCGTATTTCTCCTGTACACTATGCTTAAGATTTTCTCTTACTTCCTCACTCTGCATTGGATGCTCAACGCCGTATTTCTCTATTGATGTTTGCTTTGCTTTTTGTCTAAAATCTTTTGACTGTGTATATGACCTAACTCCATATCGCCTTAGACATGTTATCTCAATTTTCTCTCTCGGAGATAGTCCTAATTGCCCATATCGCTCTATCTCGTCTTTAAGTTTTTGGTCCTTCTTAAGTTTAAGAACTTTTTGACGCTCTTGTTTCATTATTTCATGTTCTTTTCTTCTGCTGTATATCTCTTGATGATTTTCAACAAATGTTTGACGAGCCTTTGTATTTTTATCATTATTCCTATTTGCACATTGTTTACTACAGAAGGTCGAATATCCTGCGGTAACGCTATAAAACCTTGTTTCTTTTCCGCACTCTCTGCATATTCCTTCTTTATCATCTCTTTTAAAGAATTTGTCATAATAATCCTTAACAGAGAAATTTATATCTTAAATGATTTGCAAGACTCCTGATAGATGCTATTTCTCTATCGCAGATTTCACATTTTATCATACTTAATAAAAGTGCTACTCATGTGGTAGCACTGTCTCCGTCTTAAAGTTTAGAAAGTTACAATCGAATGAGAACTTGTTTCCGTTTAGGATACCATTATTTAGGACATTGGTAGCGATATTAGAAACAAGGCATCCTGCAGTCACATTCGCAAGTATAGACTGTTCCGCACCTCGCTCTGATGAATTGGCATGTTCGGCACAAGACACCTGCGTTGGGCGACGGTTGTCCCCATCAGTTGCTTGTAATGCTTTATCAAGTACTACCTCTGTTTCAAAGATAATCTCATTGTTTTTCTTAATAGCAACGTAAACTTGTCCGTTACGCTTACTATTACCAGACCCAATATATACAAAGTCTGGGTACTTTTCCATATGGAACATCTCATTGATTAATGCACGTGTACCGTTGTTATCAACTAATGAGATTACCATAGGTACACAAGGCTCTTCATCAAATAATGGTGCTAAATCTTCTGGAGTATCTAAATACTCTGTACTATATGGTAAATTGTAACGTTCACCGAATACTTGTGACTTGTACTTGTTTACGTCACCCTCAAAGAACTCCTGACGAATCAAGTTCTTATTTTCAACTACGTCACCATCAACTAGGAATACTTCATGTCCTTGACGTGCTAGGTTTCCGATTACGTATGACCCTGTACCACCACAACCGATAATTACAATCTTCTTCTTTTTGTCGAAACTTACTTTGTACATGTTTTCACCTCTTCTTTAACTGTCTTTATTCTAGCATCTTATTTTTTAAATGTCAACACTAAAATAGCAGAAAGTGCCAAACCTGCTACGAGACCCGTGAGCAGGTACTTCATCTTCTTATTACTAACGAACATACAATTCGATACCCTTAGTATATCTTGGACCAAAATCTAAAATACGATAAGAATGAACAGTTGGTAACTCTTTGCCGATGTATCTTACATTATCTTTCTTCGGCATGTAGCCAACTCTGAATAATTCACCTTCAAGATTAACCATTACCTTGATTGCATTACTGTCGTAAGGGTTCTCTGGTTCTCTTTCTAATGAAAAATCAAACTGTTTATCACGCTTAAATAAGACCTCTAAAAAGTCTTGTCTGCCCTCGAATGTTACTCCTGCTACTCTGAATACGTGCATTATTCTGCCCCCATTTCTCTTCTCTTTAAAAACAACATCTCTTCTAGTTCATCCCAATGTTCTGTTTCCCATGATGTTAATGGGCCATTTTCGATACGTTGTTCAATCTCTGATAATTCCATCAAGTTTAGTTCTTGCTCAAAATCAATCATTGCTAGTTCTTCCATGTTAACTCCTCTATTCTGCTCCATGCTCTATTTAAAATGCCCTCTAATTCTTCTACATCTTTTCTTAAATCTTCAAATCTTCTAAGAACAGATAAATATTTGCTCTTTTTTTCTGCGTAAACGTTAATATCATCTAATGAAATGGTAACTAATAGTTTACGTGTTGATACAGGCTCGTAGGTATAAATGTAGAAATAGATACCTTTTACTCTTTTTGTATCAACTGTCAGTAATCTATGGATATCATCTATCAGATTTTCAGACACAAATGATACAAGAACTCTGTCCTCAGGCATTTTCTTGGCCTTGATAATGTATTTCATTTGTTATTAACCTCTTAAGATTGAAGCATCCTCGATTTGCATACCGTACCCATTGAAGTATGTTGATAAAGCAATTGGCTTACCGTCGAAATAAAAGAACATCTTAGACTCTTTTGAAATCTTAACATCAAATAATTTTTCAATATTGTGGATATCTGTGCTATCCGAAATACCTAATGCAATCTTGCTGTTTAAAATATCTCTTTTAAGTGTTTTGTTCATTCTTCTCACCTCTTACCTTATCTATCTTAACATGCACGCTTGCTTTTGTCAATGACCTAAAGGTCTTTTTACTAACTTGTTACATACCGGGCACTTCACGATTTCTTTTGTGATAAAGTGCAACTGATTGTTACAATATGGACATAAACTGATTGTACGGTATGGTTGACTACCGACAGTGCTTACAATCTTCTGCTTGGCTGGTGCGATGAATACAAAATCCTCATACTTGCTCATGTTTTATCTCCTTATCGTTTAATGATAATGTCTTGTTTTGCTTTTGTTACCTCAAGTACTCGCTCTGTCTTGGTGTTATCGGCAACTAGTTTATTACCATTGATATTACAACCACAGGCAAAGATGACTAATGCAACTAATATCTTTTTCATGCTATTTCCCTCTTTCTGCTTTCTCTTGTCGGTATTTCCTCTTAATACGCACCGTAGGTGTTTCAGGATTGATGAGTGACCTAATAGTGTACTTCTTATTTAATGAGACATTGAAATTCTTAGTAAATTCAACTGTGCTACGCAGGTTGTCGTCCACATCGTAGAAATCAGCGATTAAGTATATGCCGTTATCGTTTTCTTCTGCTCGTCTAAATTCTACAAACAACGCCCTGTTGGCGAAATACTGATGGAGAATTTCATTGACCAATGCACTGGTTCTTCGTTGGGCAGGCAACGATGAGAGGTATAACTGTTCTAAACTTGTCTTGTTACTGATATCCCATTCTTTCGTCTGTTTAACCAACTCATACATCGCATAGAAGATGAGTATAAGATAGAACGGGTTCCTGACTGTTGTTGATATGATGAACAACCCTGCAACAATAAACGGTAGTACCAGATTGGCTCTTGCTATATAGGCCTTCCAATCAATTTTACAGGTCTTTTCCAGCGTGTCTAGCGTACAGTTGTCTAATTGCTCATTATTACTATTTGACATCTTCTAGGCCTCTTTTCCGTGATGATAGGCTTGCTCATAAAGAACGAACCCACTTTTTATTTTAGCACCCACACCGAGACTCGAACTCGGACCTAACAGTTTAGGAAACTGTGACACTATCCTTTATGCTATATGGGCATATGAGCCTCTTGGTAGAGGCTTTATTTTAGCGTATTGTTAATATTATTCTACGATATCAGACAGGTATTCACCGTGCTTTAAGACAATTTTTTCATTCGGGTCAATAGATAAATCTTCCACAAACTTTTCATAGTTGGTTTTTAGTAAATTCACAAAACTCTCCTGATTACCACGACTTAAATAACGATTTATCATCTCTTCCTTCATATCTAATGACGGAAGAACGATTGTATATTCAATACCTTGCGTCTGCAATGCCTCTCTAACCTCTTTATGAGATGAGATTAAGACATTAAATCCCATGCTCGTCAACTCATTAATCTTCTTGATGTAGTTTGCTGGGAAATCAGGGTTAATTGTTTTTGCTGTACCTTTGCGTTCTTCGACAGATAATGCCTTATCAATATCAAGCCACTTATAATCTGACGACTCAAGGTCAATATAGTTTTTGTTTGTCTGGACCAATGTTGTTTTGCCAATGCCTGGAAATGCTGAAATAATTTTATTCATATTTTTACCTATATGATGAAGTACACTACTTCTTAGCAATGTACCTCAACCTTAACTGCATACTTCACTACAAATTTCTTTGTTCTACGCTTCAACTCTAATTCATCAATCTTTTTACGCATTGTTGTAATCTTTTCTTCAAGTTTCTGTATTTTGGTTGCCTTTGTCTTTGGTGTGACATCTGAATGGCAATGCTCACAACGATATCCCCAAAATAGATTAAGGCTAGTTCTCTTACCACAATGTGGGCAAGTTAATGTTTTCTGTGTCGGTCTCTTTAATGCACTAAGTTCTTTTCCGCACTCTTGAACCTTGTTTTCAAGTGTTTTTTGTGTCTGTGTTTTATTCTTGAGCGTATAGTCTTTAAAGCGTACTGCTTTGTCACTATATGAACCATTAAACTGTTCAAGGTACTCACAAGCCTCTTCATAGGAATCAAACTCTTTATTCAGAACCGATAGGTTTCCGTGGTAACATGAACTTTCTTCATGGTCCATGTTTCGCTCTGCAAAATCACAAGCATCAGCGAAAATTTCTTTTTCGTTATCAACAACTAGAATTTCAATACAATGGCCCATATAATTACCTCGCTTTTATCTACAAAATAATTATACACCAATCATACATCGTTTGTAAAGACACAAATTATAGAATTCCAAACTTATTTAAAGCGGCCCACTCTTTGATTACTTCATATTCAGGCGAACCCTTACTGATAAATCTATTATTCATGTCACCTTCGACTTGAGTTACTTTTTTGTCTTTTACTTCAATAGTCACATAAGGTGTATCTTTATCTTTACGCAAGAAATAAATCATATCTTCTCGTCTGACAACCTTATCAACATACACACCTACACAGTGATGGAGTGCTTTACCTTCATTGATAATATCCTGTGTTGTCTTAGGAATAGTGATAGAGAACTCACCATTGTCATATTCTTGCACATTTAATTGACTAATGACTTCTTGGTACTCTTGCTCAATCTTGGCATTTGTGATTGCTTGGTAAACAAGTTGGTATTTATTGTGCAATTCTTCCATAGTCGTTGTCTTTAGTGTGTTATAGAAGTCTTTAAGTGTCTTATCACGATTGATAACTTTGAACATCTTAATTGTGTCATTGATGTAATAAGAATTAATATTCTTAAGTCTTTCATGTAATGCTAATGGAGATAATTCCTCATTACCAAAGATGTGATAATTTAAAATGTTTTTAGCGGATTCTAATTCTGATACAATCTGATTATATGAAGTTGTGATATTTAATAAATTTGTGAAATCTTTAACACTGTCTATACCATTTAAAATGTCTGTATATCTTTCAATCTCTGGTTTGTAAAGGAATTCCATTTTGCTATAAGCACTTGCCAGGTGTTTAAGTCCACATACATCAACCCATAGGCAACCGATTGTTTCTAACTGCTCTGTAGAGAAATATTTAATGACATTATAAATACCTACACCACTGTCCATGATATTCATTAAACGAATACCTGTAAGTGCTTTTAACGATAATGTGTAAATAACATCTCTCTTTGGTAGTGTATTAAAGAAATTAGCCTTTAAGTCACGTACTAAACTATCTTTGTCAAATAAATCATAATATTTAATCAGATATTCCCAAGAAACGTTTTGGAATGCCTGTACATTAGGATATACTTGAAACCATGTTTCTAGTTTGTCAGAATACAACATGTTCACAAAAGTCTTAATAGGTACATACGGACTCTGAATATTAAGCAATTCAGCATACTTCATAGGATTTTCTAATACATCTCTAAAATGCTCTAAACGATTGTTTAATGACTGGATTTCAAAACCCATATAAACAATCTCGCCACTATCCATAATGCTCTTCTTGGTTGCTCGAACATTATTAATGTGGAATGTGAATAGTCCACTGTTCGGTACATCAATCTTAATTACAGAACCACTTAATGTTGGCAGAATAATAGTAGAGATATTATCATTTGTTTCAATTCTATTCTCTGTTACCTGCTCATTATGATTCAGTACAATTTCTCTGTTTCTGTACAAGAATACTACATTAGAGAATGGTTTATGGATAGTACTTGCAATTTGTTCAATCTCTTCGCTTGTGTGCTTATATGGTTGGAACGGCTCTGTAATAACTCTTCTTGTATTAACAGACCAGAAAGCACCAAACTGTAATAATTCATCTGTTTTAAGCAAGATAAATATTCTATGATAACTACCAATAATTAGTTTACCAAACGACAATTCAATCTCAATAAGATTGTTCATTCTATCCGCATTACAATATAAGTTGCCTTCCACCAATAAGATTTTCCCTTCTAGTTTTATAGATGGGAACATAGAACCCTCATAGACTTCCATAGCAACTTCGCCATCATAAAGATATTCTGTATATCTGGTATTGTGATAGTAATTGCCTGTTTCCTTTGTTTCGCCTCTTACGCACTCACAAACTAAGCCTTGTTCTCTTAATTCTGCTAAAATTCTATCGGCGTATTCTTGCTTAAGCACCTGCGTATAGCCATTCAAATATTCTAAATATTGTTCTTCTGTCTTTTTAGTGTATGTTTTCATTATTTATTCACCTCATTAATTTCTTCTATCAATTTCTCCACTTGAGAGAGTAACATACGGTTTCTTAGTTCTGGAATTAGAGATTTGTATGTAACACCATGTCTACAATATAAAATTGGTAACCCATAAATACCTAATCCTATCAGTTGGTATCTACCGTTTTTATCGACTTGTTTATATAAGGCTCTTGTTCCACTATAATCTTCTCTATTTAAGATAAGGACTCTATTACCATTAACTGAAATTTCCATAGACCAATCTCTAATTTTTAAGATTTTAAGGTCAAGTTTGTTTAATAGATTTTGACGATTTTGCAATATCTTAGAATATTTTAATGCATCTTCTTTGTTTGAAAATTCTCTTCCGAAAACTTTATATGAAACAACTTCTTCTAATTCAAACATAGTGTACCTCTCTTGTTTATGGTTTTATTTTATCACAAAACAAAAGATTTGTAAATAAAAAAGTGACATTTCTGCCACTTTAATTATTACTTTTCTCTATGAACAGTGTATTCAACCGTATTACTTAGTGTGAATCCATCTTCAATGCCTATAAATGTTTCACCTATAATACGTAATTTTTCACCATCTTTTGGTGCCCATCTTAACTTCATTTTAGTTTTGCCTAGAACTGCGTCTTGTTCACCTAACTCCATTTTGTGATGAAACCAATACTGTGCATCAATAACCTCATGTCCTATTACTATATTTTCTTCGTTATATACAGTGATTTTTAAATGACCAACTGTCATATAGTCACCAACCTGTGTTAGATTGTTTTGAAATTGGTAACCTATTGTTAATTCATCAGGGAAGTTGTCTGACACGTATGGTTCAGTTAGTTTGGCAACAAAAGGTGATACACTTCCTTCTTCTACCATCCACGTTGAGCCATTGTTTACCTTGTGTCCCATAGTCATAGTTGCTATGCCACAACCTGTAAGTGTTATTACGCACATTACTGCACAAATTAATTTTCTAAACATTATATAACCTACTCAAATATAACCTTATTCTCTGCAACTAAATCAGAGTTTTTAATGTTTTCTGCTGTTACAGAACCTTCCTTTACATGCACCCTTAAATCAGGACTGCAAGACTTTTGTAGGCAGAATAGGTTAGATAACTTTTTAACATTCGATGGTAAGTAAATGTCCTTTAAGTTCTCACCACTAAATACCCATGCCTCAATCTTTTCAAGAGACTCTGGTAATACAACCTTCTCTAATGAAGGCAATGAAAGCATAGAATCTTCACAAAGAACAAATAAAGACTTACCAAACTCAATGTACTTTAACTTTGGATTGTTTGATAGTGCATCTTCTCTAATAGACCCTACAGTATCAGGAAGTACAATAGCCTCTACATTAGGTAGTTCAGATAAAGCGTGTGGATTAATCATTTTTACAGGTCTACCATTAATCTTAGATGGTACATGTACCACTCTTGACTCTGATGTACAACCTGTAATGTTGTAACTGTTACCATATTCATCCCATTCATAAGTAAAATAGTTCTTACTTGTTTCTGGAAAATTTCTAAAATTTTCTTCTGTAATTTCAACACCAGTTAAATCTGGTTCAGGTTTTTTATCTTCTGATTCTTCTTTAGGTTCAATATAGAGTTTGGCACCAGTTTCAGTTGTTCTGTACTCACCTTCTCCATCGTTTTGTATTCCATCTTTTTTGGAACTGTTTTCTGTTTGTTGTGTTGTAGTACTTGATTCTGATTGAGAGTCATTCTTTTTAGATGAACACCCAATAGCAAACATCATTAATGACACTAATCCAATCTTAATTAATTTATTCATCTCTTAAACCCTTTCTCTTAGTTAGAGCAAATCCTAAGCCCAATACAGACAATGCAAATAACTTCAATGTATTACTCATATTATCGCCAGTAGGTGCTGTATGTTCTACGATTACCTTATTTTCTGTTGAAGTGTTATCTGTAGGCTTAGTTGTATTATCGCTAGGTACTTCTTCGGCAACATGTTTCTTATAAACATGTGTTCTAATATCACTTGTTTCAGTCGTTTCCTTAAACATATATCCATTAATATCCAACTTCTCAACAAAGTTCTCTTCTAATTCATGAATATCATTACCATTCTCATCTACAAATCGAGTAACCTTTAATTCAGGTAATGTTACTTCTGGCGCATCGTTAGGTACTTCACTATGGAACTCTTCATATACGTAAGTTCTGATACCATCTTGGTCTGGCAACTTTTCCTTAAATACGTACTTAGTTCCATTGAATGTGATTTCATCTTTCTTATCTGTGAAACCGGTTTCAAACTCTGCAATCTGCTCATTATTAGTATTCACAAAAGTTGTAATCTTAAATTCTGGAATCTCTACTGTTGGTGCATCACCAGGCAATTCATGCTGTTCATTCCAAGTGTTTGTGATGTTGAAACCATTATCCATATCACCTGCAACGGAAGTCATATAGAAATTCATTTCATCTTCTTTAATAGAGTACTGAATTTCTTGATTACCATTATACTTACGTAAACCTGTGAAAGTATATTCCCAGTTGTTTGATGTATTTAATGTTACAGACTTTCCTGTATCTACATTATCAGCATATAAATGCATTACTGCTTGTGTCCCTGTATTACCTACCCAAGTCTTAGACACCTTAATATCTCTTGTAATAGGTTCATCTTTTACAGTAACAACATTATCTTTACTTACTGATGTTTGGATTGTGTAAACTGTGTTGTTAACCTTATATCCAAATGGTGCTTCGATTTCTCTTACTTCATAATTAACCTCAAATACAACGTTAGGTGTTACTGCTGTACCATCTGCACCTGTTACTAATGTCTGTGTTGTGTTATCGTCTAAGTTTTTAATCTCAAACTTAGCACCTGCAAGTCCTGAACCAGTTTCAGAGTCTTGTTTAACGATTTGTAACTTACCCTTTGTAGTTACACCTGTATCACCACCAACATCTGCTAACTTGTATTGGGCTGTAACATCTTTTGTTACTTCATCACTAGAAATTGCAATCTTATTCTTTTGAAGTGTACCACTAGTCATGGCAGTTTTCATAAACAACATGTAACCTTGTGTGCCAATATCGCCTAAATCTAGTGTCCATGACTTATAATCAGGTGCAAATTGAATCTTATCTGTTACATCAATAACCTCACCCCAGTTAGAAATTCCTGCATTTTCAGTATATGTTACTTTCTGCAACTTAAATCTTTCTTTAGAAATATCTACTGGATGCAAGAACCAACCATTATCTGTTACAAGACTATCAGATAAGACTACATGATGTAAGTCCATACCACTCTTATTAACACGAATTATCCACTTAACTGTATTAGGTTCATCTGGTAATCCTTGACCCCACTTGGCAATTACTTCACCATCTGTACTTGGTCTAGTAATAGTTGTTTCTGCTGACATTTGATAGCCATTATAAATGCCATTACCTTTAATTGTAAATGTAAATGTGTTCTTTTTATTCAACTCAATATGGTTCTTATTGAAAGGCACCCATAAATAAACATTACCGCTTAAATTACTTCTATTATTTGCCTGTTCATTGAATACAACACTAATTTTACCACCTTCAGTACCATTAGGATGTAATGTTCCTTCACCAATATTATCCCCTGTAGTAGAATCAATGATAGGGAAAGTTCTATCTAACTTATCTGAACTCATATCAATGGATTCAGGAACAAGAATATCAAAATAATCTCCTGTATGTACTGTTTCAGTTGAGTTCCATGTTAAGTTTAAAAAGAAACTTGAACCATCGTATAAGTTGTTCTGGTGTACTTGGTTACCACTATCTCTTAGTGATACTTGAACCAACTGCACATCTAGTCTACGTGGTGATGTTTCTTCTGCGTGTGATGGTATGGCTAAGCATACTGTCATAAATAGCATTGTAATAAGTGTTAGTAATTTTCTCATTCTCTATTTCCTTTCTGATAATCTCTTTAACTCTTCTGCCTCTTCTTGAGTGGCTACAATTTCTGCTTTAAGAACGTTTAATTGGTCTTTCATTTGTTCAACCTGTTCTTTCATGTTTTCAATTTCTGAAAGTTTTTTATCATACATCTTAATGATGTTCTTTTCTTCTAGTCTTTGTTTCTCTTCTATAAGTTCTTCTTTTGATATATCGAAATAGCGTAATGACACTTTTGCATAACCGGTGTTATACCCACCATAATCAACCTCTAACGTAATCGTGTTGTCTTCAATATTAATATTAGTAATGTGCCCGTTATACACATATTCATTGTCTACAACTGGAATGATGTCATCAATTTCTCGCAACTTAGTTAAGACTTCTCTATCAAAGTCTGATGTGTCTTGCATCATTTTCAAAATCTTGTCCGTTAATTTCATATGCTCTCCCTTAAGATTTGGTTATTTACTTCACCAAATCTCCATACTTTTCTTCTAATTTCTTATTTGCTTTTTCAGCACGCTCTATATCCATCTTACTTATACGAATAACAGATAGGTTTCTCTGATACTCTTCTCTAACATCTGGTAGTTTTTCAACTGCTTCACGTGCCAGAGATAGAGCACGATACATGTCCAACTCTTTATCAGTAGCATTAAAAATCACTAAAGGAATATCACATTCACAAGAAATGTCCTCATCAACTCCCCAACAACATACAGAACAATCAACTACCAAATGAACCATATCATTTTCAACAGTCACACTCTTTACTCTGACGATTTGTTCCTGAATGTAGATGAGTCCTAGATAACTTTGAATGTTCTTTAGTCTGTCAGTAACTTCTCTCATTTGTAGTTGATACTCTTGTTCTGCTTTAATTGCTTGTTCTATTAGTGTCATTAGGCATTCTCCTTTATTTGTCTTAATTCTTTTTCAGTCATGGTTAATAGTTCTTTATCGAGTGATACGATTCCTAAGTCCATATTCTCATTCAGAAAAAATATGTCAAGAATGCCATCTTCTACATCTAATATATCGTAGATACAAGTGATTTCCTTAAAAGTAATAAAGTTCTCAAATTCTTTATAAGAAAAACAGGAACCTAAAATGTCTTTAATTAAGTTTAATTGCTTGATAAGTTCTTCATCAAGTTTTTCTTTTTCTGCATAGCACTTCTTAATATTTTCTAAGCCTACCATATCTATTCTCCATTCTCCAATATCTGTTCTAATGTTCTTGGTGTATAGTTCATGTAATCCAACATACAACCAACATTGAAATATTTTGCGTCTGTCTTATATCTGTTCTTCGCCTGCTCTGCCACTTCTTTACAGAACTCCCACTCATCTGAATTATGAACGTGTCCATATAAGTGAACAGTATTAGGGTACCTATGACTCCTAAATAAGGGCATAAAGTAGTGGCTCATATATACACGATATTCTTTGCCAAATGCTATATCCTTTACTTCTTTATAGTCAACCATTTGCAAGACTTTATTTTTATTTGCTTGTGTATGCAGGATTCTATCGTGATTTCCTCTTATTAAAATTATTTTACCATTTAATTGATTAAATAATTCATTTGTGCGTTCCGTGTTACCAAAGCAGAAATCTCCTAGCACATATACAATATCACTCTTTTTAACTACGCTATTCCAGTTATGGATAAGAGCGTTATTCATTTCCTCTACATCTTTAAAAGGTCTATTATCAAATTTAATCACGTTTGTATGGTCGAAATGCAAATCGCTAATGTAATACTTCATCTCCTAATTCCTTTTACCTTCTTTGAATGCTTTTAAATGTTTTTCAAAACTAATGGATGATGTGGCGCACAACTTTTCACCAACATTATTTATAATAATTGAGATACCACCTCGAAAAGGTTGCCAAAAATAATATCCGTCAATTTCTGGCACCTCTTTACAATGTTTCTTTACATCTTCAACAGACATATGAAGTTTCTTTGCAACATCTTCAATGATTTTATTATCCATTCTACTACTCCTATGTATATATTATACAACTCATGCACCAAAAACTATACAGGATTTGATGCGGATTTGCTGTCTAATTCACTAAATGTGTCACGATATGACTTTAACTCTTTACGAACCTTCTTAATCCACTTTGTCAGTATTTTCTTACTTTTTTCTAACTCTGAATAGTATTCTTCCTCTGTCTCACCAAAAGCATCGAAAGACGCCCAACTAACAAAATTCTCGCATATAGCATTTGTCACTTGTTCAATGAAGTCAGGCCCTTTAATATTATAAATCTTACCATGTCCACCAGCATAAGGACAACCACACATGTAACACTCTTTTTCAGATACTAATACCACTTGTGTTCCATGACTTTCTCCATCAAATTCAAATAAAATACATGGTTCGCAATGCTTTAGATATTTATAAAACTTCTTTAACATATTTATTGCAATATTTCCATCTATATAAGACAGAACAACATTGCTAGAACCATTCTCATCTTCCAATGATAAGAAAGACCAACCACCACAAGGTTTTTCTAATTCAACATTTACCATATATACTATCTCCAATTCTTTTCCTTGAACCTTTCAAACGCCTCTGCAACACTGTACCACTGATTAGTGTATTTATCTAATAAATGGAACACATAGGAGTCACCGATTAGTTTGTACATACCCTTTTCGTTGCCGTAGTCCGCACTGAAACAGAACTCCTCTGGGAAATTTAATAATTTTAGCAAATTGATGTAGTCGTACTCTTCTGTCTTAACCTTAAACTCTAGTGTATCGTTTAGGCCATTAAACCCATAGAATGGGTCGAAGTAGACATTTCCATATAGTAATTTTTCTCTTGCAATATGTTTAATAACAGGTAATTTCTCTAATTCCATCATCAAATCACTAAAATATTGTGTTGGCATTTTGTTGGAGAAGTTAATTGAACCTAAGTTTGGGTGATAGTTAGTGCCACAACCTTTTTGTACAAGTGTTGTGTACTTGGTTCTATCACCACCGTAGGAATTATCTTGAATTTGAAGGTTATGTGTTAATAATTGTTTGTAGTCCTTTGTCAATTCCTTTTTAAGACTATCAATATAAAGTGGGAAATTCAGCAATATTGTCAATGGACTTCTAACATCAATGTACTCTCTTGCAAAAGCAAATGCACTATTACCATTTTGGAAATCTTCTTTGTGTTTAGATAGTTCCTCTAATCTAGTTGTGATTTTTAAAACATCTGTGGCATATTTCTCTTCCAGTGCTTTCAACTTTTCATTAAGTGTTGTTTCTTCGTTAATAACATCAATATATTCCATACCTAATCTCCTACTTTATTTATTAAAAACCTTTAACACAACGTAACAACGTATTTTCTAATTCTTGTCCACTTTTAGCAGTAAAAGAAAAACAGACACAATTCCTATATATTTCCCAATAACTGGTGATAGAGTTCAACCAGTCTACATTATCTTGATTAAATGTTGAATAAACACCTAAGCAAATACCTACATCAACGACAGGTTCAGGACCCCTGTAATTTATTGAAAATATATGTTTATTGCACTGGAATAAAACAGAATTATCAGTACGTCTGTTATACTCGACTTTATATCCACGATTTTCTAAACTCTTAATAATATCCTCAACTTGTTCTTTATTCATATCTTCCTCTACTTACTAGTGTTATTATATCACACATGAAAAAATAAGTAAATAGAAAAGAGAGAAGTTTGTTAAACTCCTCTCTAATTTATATTCCCTGGTCTATAAGTGATTCTTGCAAATATGTTATATGTTCTCCTATCTCTGATAAGTTTTCACATACCGTTACTTTATCATTTAATTCAGTTGGCAATACATACTCACCATCATAAATACCTGTTGTCACTAGATAGTTTTCTGTAATTCCAATATTTATACTCGCTAACACATCAGATGTCTGGTCACCAATCATAATACTGTTGCTCATATCAATATTAAACAGTTCTCTTGCTTTTTCAAACATACCAGATTTAGGTTTCATACAAGAGCAATCATCTTCTTTCATGTGAGGACAATATAGAACTGCTAGTATGTCAATACCATGCTTTTCTAACTCTTTCACCATATAAAGATTAAACCCTTTCATGATTTCAATATCATAATGACCTTTCCCAATTCCACTCTGATTTGTCACCACAATAATATCATATCCTAATGATATGACTCTTTGCATAAATAATACAGTATCAGGGAAAAATTCCAAATCATCAATCAAATGTGTTTCAACCTTATCAATATGAATAGTTCCATCTCTATCCATAAAGACTATCTTTCTTCGTTTATTCTTGTCATATTCGCTATTAAGATATGAAATATTATCTGTTTTAATCATGTTTAATTAAATGTCCTATCTCTCTTAGTTTATTATATCACTTATAAACAGGAAGAGAGGTTTTTAACTCTCTCTCCCCTTAAATACATTTGTCATAAATAGACCAATAGAACTAACTAAAATCATAAGCAGACTGATTAGACCATTATTACTAACTCCTGTAGGAACAATATCTTCCTTCTTTTGTGTAGTTTCGTTCTTTTGTTCTGTCTTTTGTTCTACTTTCTTAAACACGTGAATTAAGTCGCCATTTTCTTTGGTTTCCGTTCTTACATAAGTATATGAACTAATATCCCCATGGTCATGTGTACCATCTTGTTTCTTTAACTGCTTATTGGTTGTTTCTTCAATCCACTCAGTTGTTAGTTTATGGTATACATAAGTCTTAGTTCTACCTTCTTCGTTATTACCAATGAGTTTATATCCTTCAAATTGCTTTTCGTCTTTAAATTCATCTGACTTAGTTGGTTCAGATAATTCTTTCTTATTTTCATCAACCCAAGAAGTTGTAAATTGAATAAAGATGTGTTTTACATTACCCTTTTCATCTGTCTTGGATTCTAAGAACTTATAATTAGGAATTGTACTACTATCTTTGATTTCTTTGCCAGTAACCTTGTCTTTGAGTGGTGTACCTTCTTCTGTTACCCACTCTGTAACGAATTGTCTATAATGATGAATTAAGTTTCCATCAACTGTTTCAGTACTTACATAAGCATAGTCGTCAATATCTTCTTTATCTTTTGTCTTAGCACCAACAAATTCAGGTTTAATATCTTTGTTATCTTCGTCAACCCACTTAGTACTAAATTGTCTAAATACATGTGTGGTAATATCTCCATCTGTTTTTGTTTCTACGAAAGAATATTCATCAATATTACCTTTATCTTGAATAGTATCATCCTTTACAGGTTCTTTTAATGTTTTGCCATTTCTATCTTCCCAACGAGTTTCTAACTGCTTATAGACATGTCTAACATTACCTTCATTATCTGTGTCATCATGGTCAAACACATAATGAGAAATATCACCTGCTGGTTTAATGTCTGTATCAGTTACAGGTGTCTTTAGTTCTTTACCATCTTTATCTACCCATTCTGTTGTTAATTGTCTAATCAATACACGAGTATATGAAATAGTATTAGGTGTTCCATTATTACCAGAATAGTCTGGGTCATGATGTGGTTCTAAAGCATCTGGATATGTTGCTAGTAATGGTGGTAGAACATCTTTTGTAGTTACTGCACCATTTACAATCAACCATTGTCCACTTGCATTGGATTCAGCAGATAAACTAATAGTATTACCACTTGTTACTGCCCCAGTACCACTTCCAAACCACATATTAGGATTACCAATTCTATCCCATCTTGTACTATCCCAACCTTTATGGTTAGTAGGATTATCAGTATCTTCATCTACTGCATAGATTTCATGATTTGCACTTTCTTTAATTAGCGAACCATTAATAGGTACAAATCTAAAGTTCTGATTATACACCTTTTCAATATATCTATATCCAGATGATGTTGTACCAGAGTTTAAACTGCCCATATTTACTAATGCTGGATGTGCTTCATCAAACTCGATTAAATTACCATCTTCATCATAGAATTTCATAGTTAAGTTAGTCTGAACAGTGTTATTACCTTCTTTTGTATTGTATGTCCATAGACCTAAAGCAGGATTCTTTAATACGAACACTGAATGTGGTTGTGTCTGGTTAGAAGAGATTGTGTATTCTATCTTACTAATCTTCTTACCTGCGTAACTACTATTCTGCAAATTTGTATAAGTTGCTGTAATGCTATCACCCTGAGATAAAACAACTGGCAAGCCTAAGAAGTTATCATTACTTGCTTTCCAAGTCGCATAACCACCAGACCATGATTGTTCTAATGTATCTCCACTTTCAGGCTTATAGTCTACATTTCCATAGTCATTACCATATCTGTTGTCAGAACGTTTCCAATACCCTTGGAAGTTGCCACTAACTGTTACTTCTGCATTAGGTTCATCTTTGAAAATAAGATTCTGTGCTAATGTTTCTGTTAATTGACCTTCCTCTGTTTTCTTACTCTCTAGTTCTGCTTTCTTAGCATCCCATTCTTGTTTTGCTTGGTTATAGGCTGCTACATCTTGGTTATACTTATTAACCTTAGCATTATATTCATCCTTTGACTGTTTCTTTGCATCTTCATACTGTTTGATAGATTGTTCTAACTGTTGCTTTTGTTGTTGTTCTGCCTGTTGTGCTTCTTGTAGGGAATTATACACAGTTGTATTTTCTTCAAATTTGAAATTAGGATATTTCTGTTTTAAGTCATTAATGTAATCTAAAAACTGCTGACTTGTTACATCTTTATTCTTCTCTTCTGCATAAGTTTGTACAATACTGTTTTGAACCAGTGCTACTGTACCAATACACTGTGTAAATGCTAATGTACTTAATAATACTGCTTTATGTAATCTGTTTTTTTGTTCATTTTGTATCTCCTTTTAACATTTATATATATCAAAAAGAGAGAACTTAATCTCTCTTACTAATTATATCTATTTACTTCTCAATTTTAACTAATTCTTCTATGACAGATTCAATTAAATTGTATTTTTCTTTTAATGATTTTTCACCAACTTTAGCCTCTGCTTCTGGTTTGTAATCAATTCTCAACATGTGAGTTTCATCTAAATATAGCATAGAAATGATAGTATTATCTTCACCGAACTTAGAACCATAAACCCTTAATTTGTATCCGTTATAAGTTCCCTCTTCTGTTTCTGTGTTCTGGAGGTATTTATTCCATGCTTCATACTGTGCTTGAAGTGTGCCCTTTTTTAAATCTTTCTTGTCCATAGTTATGGTTGATACTTCAAAAATATCGTCACGTACTTGCAGTGGTTTTGACATGTCTGCCATACCAGTCGTGATTTTGGAAATATGAAAGTTGCCTAACTCTTCTAGTGTATGCTTATCAAGAGTAATTTTTCTTTCGTTTTCTAATTCAGGATTTGTTACTATGTAATTCACAAATTTCTTATTTTCCACAGTCGTTGCTGTTGTATAGTAAGAGTGTGGAAATTTTACTTCAACATCATAGTCAAAACTGTCAATACCCTTAACTCCATGGACACCATCTTCTGTTGCATTTAACTTAATAGTGTCATATTTATCTTGTTTTAGTAACTGAACGTCTGGCACCTGTTTCTTTTCTGTTTCTTGTGTTTGTTCGTGTGGAATGGTTGTGCCCTGTTCTTTGAAAGCACACCCAACCAACATCAGTATCGACAATGCAGATAATAGTAATTTCTTCATTTTATTCTCCTACTTCTTAATTGTTACTAATTCGTCAAGTAACTCAACTACTCGCTTGTGAGCATCTTCCTTAGACATGCCCTTTGTGTTTTGGTGCTTGTTGAAGTATGTTAAATATAACTTATTTACGTTATCTAAATATAAGTAGCCTTCAACATATCCACCATCATCCGTATCTACCTTGTTAGTATATAAAGTATAACCCTTATAATCGCTCTTCATTAAACTTTCTTTCTTATCAAATTCTAAGTAATAGGAATCTACTTTCTCTAAAGTATCTCCACGTTCCTTAAACTCAAAGTTCTTAGGTAAGAAAGTACACATGAAAATTAACTTATCATAGGAATAGGTGTCGTGGTCTTTCTCAAACCCTGTTGCGACAATCTTCCCCACATAATCATTATTAAGTTCATCTGTAGACTTCTTGTACTCTTTATCCCAGTAATGGTCACGTTCTTCTACTTCTTTATTCAAACGATATTTGTCTGAAATATGTCCATTCTTATCTACTACGATTGCGTTTACTGTATAATTAGTTGGTAACTTGACAGATACATCATAGTCAAAATGTTGTACATTCGGTCCAATTGGATTACCGTCATCACCCATAATACGATTACCATTCTCATCAACCAATTTTCCTTGGTATTCTGCACCTGAAGCGTTAAACTTAAATTCTTCATAATTCTTTTGAGCAAAGATGTCAAATTTTGAAGTATCTTTTTCTTTTTGTTTTGGTGCTTCTGTTGTCTGTTCTGTTGTAGTCTGTTCATTTTCTTGTTTAGGTTCTTTAGGTCCACAGCCAACTAAACCAGATAACATTACCACAGCACATAATCCTGTCAATAATCTCTTGTTCATTTTATCTCCTATTTCTTCTTAATTGTAACCAACTCGTCTAAAACCTTTGTTGCTAACTTAACAAGTTCTTCCTGCTTTAAGTTCTTAATATTCTCTGTTTCTGGTTCATACTTTACCCATAGACAAGTATGGTCGTCTAAATACATAAACATATGAACACCCGTAGGTACTCCATCTGTGGTTTTAACCGGTACTACTTTTAACTTATATCCGTGGTAGTCTAACTCTGAAACATCACTCTTCTTAGGGTCAACAAGGAAATTATTTTTAACATCTTTCTCCTCGTAATTCTCTGTTGAGTATGTTAAATGTGTCATGAGTATATCTGCAAGATTGCTGTTGCTATTTTCTGCACGCATACCTGCATAAATCTCCCAAACGTGTTCGTTATTTTCAATATCTTCTACCGTTGCTCGATTTTTTCCTTCTTCTAGTGGGCTGTTCTCCAACACCTTATCCATCACATCATTCCAACGTACAAACTCTTTTGCATCATTCTCTTGGATAGATGTTACGTGCATATAATAGTTTGATGGAACTTTAATAGAAATATCATATTCGCCTGAATCGGTACGTGCTTTTGTTGCACCATATCCTTTACCCATACCCCTAAGATGAATAGTATCATACTTATCTTGGTGGAAGATGTAATAATCCTCTGACTTATTACCATAAATTGATTTCTGTTCTGTTGTTTCTTTTGTTTTTTCAGTGGTATTTTCTTTGTTTTCTGGTACTACTTTTTCTTGTTGCTTTGCACAACCTACAATCTGTAATGCTAACAATGATACTAAACCTAATTTAATTAATTTATTCATTAAAGTCTCCTATTTTAATCACTAAATTTCCGTTATCGTCTAACTCTGTTGTTTGGAGTTTATTGTCAAATCCACATTCAAACTCATCATAAGACACATAATACACGACTTCCTTACCATTTTTACGAACAGTTGCTAAATTACCAATTAAACGTTCATTCTCATCGTAAGGTCCGTGAAATGAGATTTCTTTGCCATCCTCATAAACAATCGTTAAGGCTACGATATCTCTACGTTTCATCAAGCGTTTAAAGACTGTTGTCTCATCAAAAACACCAAATTCTCTATGAGGCAAATTCGCATCTTTAGACAATATCAAAGTGACTCTATCAGTAGTACACATTTCTCTTGTTGTTTGACAAATTATGTTTATATCTTGAGGCAACTTGCTTATATGTTCCATATCTAAAAACTTTACATCTTTACCATCAATCGTAATTATATCACAATTTTCTAAAAGGATTCTAATTTCTTTCATTGTTTTAATCTCCTCACATATTATTATATCAATAAAAGGCAGACCGTACTGGAAATGCCTTTATTCGTTTATCTATGTTCATCTAAACCTAACTATTCGCAAAGGAACATTATATTTTTCAGCAAGTTCAATATCATTCTTTGTTCCCTTAGATTTACCATCCCAAAAGACTACACATCCTCTATTTTGAAATCGTGATGCATATTCAAACATTTCAATATTTCGTAAAATGCCTGCTTTCTTGCCATACTTATCCCAATCTGGAAGGAATATCTTTGTTTCAATATTTCTCTCTTTCGCATACATGGCTGCACACTTGTCAGCACCATTTGCACCACCATGAACAATGAGAACTTTATCTTGTTTTTGAAGGTAATAGTCTAGTTTATCATACATTAATGACCTATCGCTAAAACTCCTTGAGCCTGCCACAATCACTACAAACATACATCTTTGCCTATCTTAATGACTAAGTTTCCGTAACTGTCAAACTCTACTAATTGGAGTTTATTATAACATCTTAATTCATCCTCTTCGTATGTGACATAAAATTCTTCTTCTTTGTCGTCATCATGAACAAGTGTAACAGATACAATATCTCTACAATCATATAGACGTTTAAAATTTGTTGTGAACTCACCTATACCAAACTCTTGATGCGGCAAATCTGCATCCTTAGAAAGTGTTAACAGCACATCGTCTGCAACTGACATTTCTAAGTTCATATTTTTAGAGAAATGATACGTTTTATGAACTTTGTATATTGAAAGATTAACAACACTCTCCCAAGGTACTTTAATCACATCACAATTCTCTAAACAAATTTGAAGTTCTTTCATAATCATACTCCTTATGTTCTATATTAGGAAAAGCCGTTAGTTAGATGGTTCTATTAATATTATGTAACAAATTGACAAGCGATGCTGATAATACTCTGTTGAAATTAATATTATATAAAATTTCACGTAGTAATGTACCTGCTGTAGGACAACCGAACCGTTGTGGCAGTCCACGACTTCCTAACTCACCAAAATATTCTACGGTTAAATATTCGTTATCATAAGACATCTTAACAATATCACCAATTGTAATTTCTTTTAGTTGGAATAAGTAAATACCATCGCAAAAACTATGCTTAATATTTAATATTTCCAGTAACTCACATGGTTTAATATTCATTTCATCTAACTTTAAACATACTCTATCAATTGCCGATTGAGCCTCTCCATAAGCCCTTGACAACTCATATATTACTTGTGGCGTTCCCATTCTCTAATTTCCTCTCTTTTCTAATAAATTCTCTACAATACCTTTAACACATAATAGGATTGTGAAAAATGCTACTGTTTTGTCTAATGGTGAACTTCCCCAACTGAACAATTCCCACACCGATAGTCCTAACACAAAAGTATAGAACATTACGGCTAATATCTTTTTACTAATCATTTCTCTTATTCTCCTTTATTTACTAATACATGGTGGAAGTTGCGATTAATTCAATAGGTAACTGAACCACGCTAACTTCACCATCTTTTGTTTCTTCAATTACTTTAATTAAGTCTAATTTGTACTGTTCTTCCATGTTTTATTATACACTATTCTTCCCATAATGTATATAAATTGTTCAACTCTTCTGCTACTTTATTTAACTCTTCTTGCTTTTCTTGAATATACTTCTTACTCTTTTTACCAGTGTTTAATTCATTGATAAACTGTTTTAGTAACTTGTTAAGTTTTTCTGAATTTTCACATTCAAACTTGCTACCTAAATTCTTCCAGTGCTTAACTTTAATACCAAATCCTTTAGTACTTCGACCATGAACTAGACATGGATAATGATACTGGTACACGTCCTCCTCATTAATAGGAACAATACTACTGAACTACACACCACTTAGTGGCATGCTTCCATACTGTTGGTAGTAATTACCACACCAAGATAAGATAGGTTGTCTAAAAGACCAACCATCTTCTCGGTGCTAACAGTATCCGTGTTTAACGAGCGATACGTTCCATACCCGCTCAGAAGCACCATCATATTAGCGGAATGCACGTCCCTGTCAGGATTTTCAAATCCACAGTAATTACAATGGTACTTTCGTTTATCTAAACTGTGCTTCGTCAGACATCCACACTCAGGACAGGTTTGAGTTGTAGGGACAGAACTTTCTAACATAACATTAGAACTATTCTTTTTTAGTTTATCCTTAACTTTGCCTAAAATTCCGTGTTGGACTTTTCTTCCGAAACTAAATTTACGTTTAGACTTCTTCTGTTGCCATTGACGCAATAACTCGTCTTGGAAACAGATGATGTAGTTTTTACTCAAAACAGAATTTAATTTATTCACCACATCATTTTTCTTATTGTTTTGATACTCGTAAATTCTCTTAATTCGGTTTAATGTTTGCTTGTACTGGTTAGAACCCTTAACTTGACGAGAGAGTTTTCTCATCAAGCCTTTAAGTTGTTCACTTTCTTCCAGATAAAAGTTCACCTTCACTCCATTAGAGAATATCAACTGGTCTTTGATTCCCATATCTAAGCCGAGAATTTCTTTTTCTGTTGGAACTTCTTGTTGCCTCTTTGAGTAGACTATTAGATGAATATAGAAACCTGAAGGCTTCTTGATAAGTTTAGCGTTTGCAAATTCGACCTCATCTACGTTAATCTGTTCAAGTCCGTTCACGACTAAAACACCAATCTTCTCTACTCTAATCTTATTTTTGCCCTTAATGGCGTAAGTGTGTCCAAACTGTTTCAAATTAATCTCATTACACTCTTTCTTGAATTGAAGTTTACCGACCCTCAAACCTTTCTTCTTGGCTTTTGACAAGTTGGAAATATTTGTTTTTACACTTTCTATGACCGATTGCTTCATTTGTGCAGACAAACATCTAATTTCTCTTTCTTCAAAATGGTCTTTAACCTTAACTTGAACATTTTTAGTATTATCAAGAGATAATGAATCTGTAGCAACAACAGCATTATATAACCATTTAGCCTCATGAAAACAACGTCTTAACTTCTCTAACTTCGCTTCAGACAGCCTATTCTCTTGAACTTTTGCGGAGATAACACGACAATCCATTTGAGAATGTCTTTCCCTTGTTACTTTACCAGACTCTTTAATTTTTAGGTTCTTTTCTTCTGACATGTTATGCTCCTTCTTTCCACAAAATGTTATATAACAGAGATTACCTTAATGTTAATGTCTTAAATATTTTACCAGCCACCTGTGCTACCTCCACCACCAAAGCCACCACCAGACCAACTTGATGATGAATCACTAGAACTACTACTTGAACTACCACTATCATAAGAACGACCTGAATAGTAGTGATGGTGATAATAACCACCTGAACTAGAGCCACTTGAACCAGAACTTCCACCACCATAGTGGTCATCATCATCACCTACACTACTAAATATCTGTGCTAGTTTAGTCAGCAATACTCCAATCATACACGCTACTAAAGCAAAAATCATGAAAGATAGAATTATTCTCATAAACTTCTCTTCTTGTGACATTGGTTCTTTACCACTTACAACTCTATCCATCATTTTAGTGTATGCGTTCAAATATTCATTGACACCACTATCATAATCACCATTTCTAAAGTCATATTTAATAGTGTTATTTAAGATAGACGTTTCATAGTCTGTAATGTAAGTAGACATACTATTAGACGTCTCTGTTCTAATCTTATGGTTATTAATGTCAATTACTACTAACATTCCATTATTAGTGTCAGAAAAACCAATCTTCCAATTTCTTGCTGTTTCATTTGCTACTTGTTCAATATTCCCATCAACCTCATTAACAATTACAATACCAATCTGTGGCTTTAAATCACTTTCTGCGTATCTGTCGTTAATTTCTTTAATACGATTGATAGTTTCATTAGTTAGATACCCATTAGGGTCATAGACACCGCTTGTAGGTGCCTGTGTGGGAATATTCTCTGCCTTAACAGTTAAAGGTGAAAATAATAATAGAAATAGTAATATAAGTTTCTTCATGTTGCACACCTACTTTAAATCAACGTTTGGTACTTTGTTGGCTTCTGGGCTTGCTTGGAAGATTTGAATTTCATTAAATCCAAAAATCTTTGCAAATACACTTGTAGGGAATTTTCTAATAGTTGCGTTATATTCACTTACTGCTTTAATATAGTCTTGGCGAGCAACCATAATTCGGTTCTCTGTTCCTTCTAACTCAATAATTAAAGCATTTACATTTTCATTTGCCTTTAACTCTGGGTTGCTTTCTGCTAATGCAATTAACTTAGAAATTGAATTATCTAGGTTTGAACCACTTTCAATTTCTGCTTTGCCAATCTCCTTACGAGCGTTAGTAATTTCAGTCAATAACTTTTCTTCGTGTGCCATATAACCTTTAACTGAATTGACTACGTTAGGAATTAAATCATTTCTTCTCTGTAATGTAGTTTCAATGACTGAATAATACTGTTCAACTCTAGCATTCTTATCTACTAATGAGTTGTATTGTGTCACGAAACCACCGATAACAACAAACAAAATGATTGCAATCCATGCAATATTAAATGTTAGATTAAATCTCTTTTCTCTTTGCTCAAACTCTCTTTCAAATTCATCACTGGTAAACATGTGTCGTTTTCTCCTTTAGTTCATATAGATTCGGTAATCAACTGTTCTTGTCATTGACAAACCATTAGAATACGCATCTTTTGCTACATAATATGTTGTTACTCTTGCGAGGATTCCTTTATAAACTTCACCCTCAGCAATCTCACCAACATATACTCTACCAAAATCTTCATTAAACTTTTCGATAGTTACAGTTGTCTCACCCTTATACTTATCCTTTTCAGTAAGTTCATAGTCATCTGGGTGTACTGGCGGGTTAACGTATGGGTTTTCTTCTACCAACTTCACTTCAAACTTTACCTTATTAGTCTGAACATAAGTTACACCACCAACTGAAAATTCATCATTCTTAGCCATAAGGTATTTAAAATAGATATATCCGTCTTTATAATACAGTTCTCTTAAGTTTGCTTTGTTGTCTGTGCCAGATACTATTTGTTTGTCTGACACATTTACATCTGATACGAACTTTGCATCAGTATTGGCAGAGCAATCTTTTTCAGTAGCAACATTTTGGTCTTTATTTTCTTCTCCAATAAGTTCTTCTGTCACTTCTTTCCCAATACGTTCTGGATTCCAATCAAGCCTATTAAAGTTGGCAATGATAGAACCTAAAATAAATACGACAATCACTAACACGCTAAATCTTTTCATATTGATTAATTCCCTTCCTCGTACTTCACTTGACTATCTGTGATAATATCAGCAATAGAGTAATATTCTCCTTCAACTAACTGGGCTAAAAGATATTTGACATCTTCATTATGCTCTATATCTAACATTTTACCACTAAAACTTACATCACATACGTACAATCTTCCATTGTGTTTTGTTAAAAGATATTTAGATGAACCATTTATTTCATTATATAGTTGCTGTTTAACACTAATAGGGCAATCAATAACATTGGTTGGTATCATGTACTTATTCTTTAGCATCTTTATCCTGATAAGGTCAGTCATTGATGGCACTACAATATGAATTACCTTTTCGCATACGTTCTCATCTGTACAGTATAAGAGAAATAAAGGAACAACGAGTATGGCCTCTAAGATTTTACCACATACATACTCAAGCATAAGATTCCATCCTAACCACTTATAAATGGCAAAATGTCTTGATTTCTTACTGTCCTCAATTAGTTTAGCCTTACGTTTGTTTAGTTGTTGTTTCTTCTTTTCTTCCTCTAATAATGTATCAACCTCTTGGTCGATTTTGACACATCTATCATAAGGTAATTGCATATCGTTCTCGTGCATATTTTATTATTCCTTTCTTTAATATTGTGCGATGAAACATTGAATACTATCTTTTAATACAGGTCTTTGGTACATCCTTATTGGATTCTTTGATTGTAACAAATCACATTCTTTTAATTTCTGCATTAAATTATAGGTTGCAAAAATCTTCCCAAACTGAATAATAAAATTAACTTTAGAACTGATGGTTGTACTGATGTCAATATTAACAGTCTCATTTGGCTCTTCATTTGTCTTGTCATCTCTACTAATAAAGTTGTTTGTGAAATCAAGAAGTGGGTTAGTGTAGGTATTCTCAAAGACATAGTTATCAAAATCATACTTCTCAACAAGTTTTGTTTGATACTGTTCTATTTCTCTAACTAAGACATCTTCCATTAGTTTGAAAACTTCTTCAAACGGTACTTCAACTTCTTCACCATCAGGTTCTTCACATTTCACATTCTGGAAAGCAGTCTTTACCAACAAGTTTAGATATTTCAGTGAAGAATGTATTATCCCAAAAGTTGTTTCCAAATATCTGGGTGTTCAACACTTCTTTACCATTCTCTTTAAAAATTAGATAAGTTCTAATCGCCATTTTATTGCTCCTTAAATGCATTATCTGTTAAGACATCTGCAATCCTGTATATCTTATCTCGTACTAGTTGGTCTCTGAAATAATGAAACTCTCTTGAATAGTAGATTTTACTATCATTATAATCTAATATCTTAACACATTTTTCTTTACCACTCTCGGTAAAGTATTTCATAGTTTGATAATAGAAATTATAAGAGAAATATATGTAACCTTCTTTAAGTTGGTAGTACAACTCACGTTTAACCTCAATAGGGCAGTCCACAATCTCACTACTAATCACGTAGTTAGGCTGTAACGTCTTTTCTTCTATCTTCCTAATTCTAGTGTGCGCCGCATCTGGCATCTCATACACCAACTCTGCCGATAACAATATAGCAGGTATAAGCGACAAGAACATCCAGAGAACAATCATATCAGTAGCGATTGCCTTGTGTGTAAGTAATATCTGTACAATGCTTAGTATAGCGGTTATAACAGTTGCGGTAGCAAAACCAAGACATACGAATGCCATATTTGGGTGAACAGACATTGCCTCTGGTAGCGATTTTTTACCAATGAAGTTGTCTATCTCTTTTAATGATAATTCCTTGGTTGTTCTGATGTCTGCTACAGAGTTATTGAATTTATTACTTTTATCTATTTCAGCAACATTCTTATCAAGTTCTTGTTCCTCATTTTTAAGACGCTGTTGCCTGCTATATGAAAGTTTATAGTTATCCATAATTCCCACTCCTATCGTCTCATAATGTGTACTCTTATATTATACAACTTTTTAAAGTTTAAAGTTATTAATATCCAGATTCTTGTCCAATTCTGGAATGTCTTTCTTTAATCTAAGTTCTAGTTCTCTGACTTCATCATTAAAATCATTTAGCCTCTGCTTGTACTTTTCTTGACGTTCTTGGTCCAGTTTTAAGTCGTTGCCATATTTCCGTAGTTCATTGACCTGTCTAAATAATAAATTTAAACGCTCAACCGAAGTCTTTTGAACCTCTTTTGCTTCGTTGACTAGGCTACGGATTTCTTTAACCTCTTCCATATTCTCTGTTGCCAACTTATAATCATCAGAAACGGAGAGGTCTTCTTTCTCGCTCTTCTTGATTATGAATGTGAAATATTCCTCTCGGTCGTTATCACATAGACCTCTATCATCAGCCTTCTCGAACTCAAGATGATAGCCACTATACACACCTTTAAATAAATTAATCAGAGAGTGGATGGCGGGTAATGGTATTTTACTCCGTGAGTCTGCCCTAGTTAGTATTACTCTACAACCATTATGAAATTCTACACAGTGGTCCTCAAAACATAGAAAGTCGAATAAATTGTCTTCCCTATCAGTGTACATGGTATTAATAGGAATCTCACCACGCTTAGCCATTTCCCGTAGTCTGTTCTTTGTTAATATTCTGAAATTATACTGTGTCATTTAACCAAACCTCTTTCTAAGTTCTTGTAGAACATTTGTAACATCTGTTAATGTTGGGTTTACTGAACTCATATTATTAAACTGTCTTTGAATGCCACTAAATAGTAGGCCATCAGCCGTATCATCTTCTGCACGATAGTTGCCAGAATAGTTCTTCCTTGCAAATCCGTATGTGTCATTAAAACTGTTATACCAAATCTCTGTGGTATTGTTTAGATAAGGATTGAAAAATTTAATCGAGTGTTCTGTTTCACAAACTGCACACCCTTTAAACCACTGTCTTATTAGATTGCTATTTTTCATTATATCTACCTCGTACACATACTAACAGAAAAGTGGCTACTTGTCAATAGTTTTCGCCCAAAGACAAATATATGCAAGTTCTCTATATAGTCATTTTAAAGTGTATAAGAACGATTTACCTACACCGTTCAGGAGGAGCGGTTTTAAGCGTTGTTTTTGCTTTTTCTGAACAGAGTATCAGCCCATTGGTTTTAGGTCTAAAATAGGTCTAAAAAGTCGCACGGCCGGGGGTATAAAACGGTTTTAAGAGAAAATAAAAGCATGGTTTTATCCCATGTTTTAAGTTCTTATTTGATATTATACAAATTAAAGTATTCCACCTTGTTTTAATCTTAACTTCAATGCTTCAATATACGCTTCTTCTGTCTTGGTAGCATACTTGGTTGTACTCTTCCATCGTTCAATGCACTTGCCAATACCCTGCTTATTAAACAATTCTTCTAATTTCTTTTCTAATTCTTCAATCATCATTAGTCGTCTTCCCCATACATCCTATTCCAACAATCACCACAAATACCAGTTATTAGAGCCTCTCTATCTTCATTAGAAAGGTGTGGCATGCACTCTTGGATTCTGTCACCGTTTTTCCACTTAATAAAGCCTTCGTGTGGAACCCTGACAGTATATACTTTCCCACATACAGGACAACGAACTTCAACATTGCACTCAACCATAAGATGTACCTCTTTCCTTATTTAACTGCTTTATACAACAACCTATCTAATTGTTTTAACTCTAATGTTGTTAATTTACCAAACTTAATTCCAGACTTGATGTCTTTCTTAATATTTTTGATGAGGCTGTTTCTCTCTGCTAACTCTAAAGATTTTTCTTCTTCATCAATAAGTGCTACTTCTTTATCAATTTCAGAAACAATAGGCCCTAACACTGAAATTAGTTTGTTGATTTTATTATTATTGAATTGTGAAACGAAGTTCAAAGATTTCTTGTTTGTGTATACAGGTATTCTTCCATAAAATTCTACTTCACCATTTTCATAAATCTTTAAATCTATTGATGACTGAATTGTTTTGAGGCTAAACGCTTCTGGACGAATTGTTATCTTAACATCACCGAAATCCAACTCTTTAACATCTTGGAATAAATCATCGTATGCAAAATTAGATGCTCGGACAATATTACCATTAACATATGCTACTCGATTAGAAAGAATCTTGCCTAGACAATCTTTTAATAATTCTTTCTTTTCTGCTGTGTTCATATCCTCAATCACCCTCACTTTCAATTAAAAGTCTACCTCAAATAAGAATATTCTATCACTCCAACTGGTATCAACCAACTTCGCATCTTCGATAATGTCTCCATTAATACGGAATACAACCTTGTTGATATTATCAAATAAAGACTTGTCTGTAAACTTGTATTCAATATTGTTCTCATACTCTGTTACATTGAGAATTGCAACACCGTCGGAAATTGTACACTTATCTACAACTCCCCACCAGTGATTACCGAACCAACAACTTTCATGTACTTGGATAGTTGCGGGTATTCCTAATTGATTGCTTTCATCTATCCAATCAATAAACTTCTCTTTAAAATATTTAATATCCATTACTTCACCTTCCAATCTACCAACAGCATTCCATCTTTCTTGTTCTCGCACTCTGACCACTTTGCTAATAATGCTCGTGTATCGAAACCGTGACTTGTAATTACTGCGTAACCATGTACTGTTTTCTTGTATGCGATTTCTAAAGTGTTGTCGATTTTCTTAATATCTTCGATAAACTCTAACACCTGTTCTTCGCTTTCATAGTCAAAATCAAACAACCACTTCTTAGATGTCGCACATTGAGGAAACATAGCGAGAGATACAGACTTACTTTCAATCTTAGACAAATCCATATCATTCAACGCAAGATATGAAATTAATTGTTTTTGAATTAGGTCACCGTTACGCTTATTTACTGACACATAACAACGACATAGTACACCTTCTGGTTGTTTTGAAACAAATTTGTCAAATTTTTCAGAAACATTATCCATATCAGTTACAAGGAATTGTTTGGTATTTTCTTTAAAACCTTCAATATGTTTATTGTCTTTGTTTCTAGTTTTAAATAGTACAACTCTATATTCCATGCTTGTTACCTCTACTTTGTTTACGGTTATATCTTAACATAGTTTTGTACAGAAGTAAATAAAAAAGACTAAGAAATTTAATCTTAGTCATTATTCTACTTTCCCCTATGCTTAACCAACAATTCTTCGACTGGTATACAATGACATTTCATTGTCTTGTATCGTCTATAAGGGTATTTATCCCTAATCATTTTACATTGTTTCTTTGGACTCCTACCTAACTTTGACAACCCTGTTACAAACTCTTTAAACTCTGTTGTGTCTAATTTTAATGAAATGTGTAATGCCTCAATTAACCAAAGCAATAGTTCTGGTGCCCCAATTCTGTTATACATTATCATGGCACTTGTGTTTGGTTTATGTTTGTAGCCTTTAACACCATTTGTGTTTTGTGAAATAGCCCAAAATACAAAATGTTCTCTCTGACATGACCACCATCTCTCGTCTGTCTGACCAAATTCCATATCAAACTCATGGGCAATTGGTGCATCAGGTTCTAGCCCAAACAATGCTTGTGCAAATTGAATTGTTGTTAAATTAGTATTTTCCATATGTTTCTAATCACTTTCTAAACTTGTCAAGGAATTGTTCACGAGTCAGTCCTTCACATGCCAAATACTTCATTTCTTTTAATGCTTTACCCAACTCTTGTCCTGTGTAACCTAACTCAATCAATTCTTTAGATGTTAGATATTGTCCTTTAACACTTTTAATAAATTGGATGAACTCTGACTTTTCTTTTTCAATATCAATACCTGTATCTAATGAGAAAATATCGAATATCACACTAATCATGGAGTCATCGAATTTTTGACTTACCCATGCTTTTGCTAATTCGTGAATAAGACAATCTCCACAAACAAACTCTTGAATATCACTCATGAAATATAATAACTCAAGACACTTCTTAGATTTATGTGTAGTCAATTCAAAAGAACTATCGCATTTCGCTAAATATGCCATACACATTTCAACATCGTACTTCTTAGCGACTTTATCAATACTTCTATATTCCTTAACCAACTCAATTCCAATACTCTTTAAAATATCGAAATAGATAGAAGGAGTGCCTTTTGTAAATGCTTTGTAAGTTTCCTCTTGAATACGCTCCTGAGGTAGATGCGTTACATCAATTTTCTTACATAGTTCTAATGTCTCTGGTGCAACAGTGAAGCCAAACCTTGAGGCAAATTGTGCGGCGCGGTATACACGCAATGCGTCTTCTGAAAATTTATCTGACGTATGGCGAATAATCTTATCCTCTAAATCTTTCATACCTTTATGAAAGTCTAAGATTGTTCCATCTTGTGTGTTCATCATTAAAGCATTAATCGTAAAATCTCTACGCTGACTTGCTTTTTCTTCACCAATGAATGGGTCTACTGCAATCTCAAAATCAGTATGCTTTGCACCAATTAATTTTTCAGTACGTGGGAATGAGAAGTCAATATCTTGTCCATCAAGAACTGCTTTATATACACCAAATGCTTGACCACATAACTTAATATCTAAATCAAAACTCTTACATGTATCAAGGAACTCTTCTTCTGTAATGTAATGAATCTCAATATCAATATCCTTGTTTTCTTTACCTAAAATCATATCTCTTACGTAACCACCAACATAATATGTTTTAGCACCTTTATCTGATAATGTTTTTAGAAAGTCTTGTAGTCTTGTCATGGCGTACCTCTCTTTTACAAGAACTATATTATCATATTTATCTGTTGTTGTAAATAAAAAAACTAGGATATTTCACCTAGTTTAATTAAATAAAATTTTTAACCAAACCTTCGTTTAAGTTCTTGTACCATGTCCATAATGTCTTTTTGTGTTACATTCACAGAACTTGGATTATCAAATCTTTCTTTTATGTAAAAGAAATTCAATCCATCGTATCTTTCATCTTCAGCTCTATAATTTCCTGAATGATTAATAATTTCAAATCCATAAGTATTATTTTGATTATACCAAATTAAAGTTGTGCACTTTAAATATTGATTATAGAATTTAATACTATTCTGTTGTTCAATAAAAGGACAACCTCTAAACCATTGTTTCATTAATCCTGAATTTATCATGTAAACACTAACACCTTTCCTACAATCTTGACTTTTTATCAATTTCTCTGAACTCTAACATTAAAGGAACAATCTTTTCTAGTTTGTTTCTCTTGATTTGCTTTTCTGTTAAATCGTTAATTACAGAAATATGTTGGTAAATTACTTCCATATTATCTAGTTTTTCTTGGTTTGTTGTATCAATTTTTGCGAGATAGTACATTGCTGAAACCGAGTCGTGGTTTCTATAAACTGCATGATGTTCAGAAATAAATTCCTTACAGATGAACTTGCCCAAATCATGGTACTTAGAGATTTCTTTTAACTGTTTTGTCTTGGAGTTTTGAACACACATTAAGATATGTTCATTAATACTTTCTTTGTGATTTGGATTGTCATGTGGTAAATTACCCATAAATTCGTGTCTGAATTCGTTAAAGTTGTTACCATACACCTTTTCAATCTTATCACAATCTACACCGATACGTGGTACTTGAAGTGTCTTGTATGACTCAATTACATCGGAAATTGTCTGACCATTGTTCTCATCAAAATTATGAATTAACATAGACAATGGTTGCAGAAAGCACAACGCAATTACTTCTGCTTTACCCTGAACACAGGTATAAATACCACGTCTTGTTCTTCTTTTAAGACTTTGGTTGTCAACATAAAGAGTTGACTTAGTATCGTCCTCTAGAAACTTCTTAACTTTCTGAATATCTAACTCATTGATAACCAATGTTTCATTATTTAATTGCTTTTGTACATAGGTAGTCTTACCTGAACCATTAACACCGATGCAAATGTAAATTTTCTTCATACTGTACCACATCTCTTTACTTTATAATTATAAATTAAAGAAGGCTATCTGTAAATAGCCTTTATCAATTATTTTTCATTACTTGGTGCATTATAAGTTAACAAATCACTGATTGAGTACGCATATCCTTTAATCATCTGGTTGGATATTTCTGTGGTAATAGGTATTTTATGTATGCACAGATATATTCTCTCTTCGTCAATATTGCCAGAGTTTCTATAAAATAACGTATATGAATCATTACTATCTTTTCTGATACCAACCAATCTATCTTCTTCTATAAACCACTCTGCAATTTTTGTACGTTCTTCTAGTGTTGTATCTATAATAGATGAGTCAAGTTGTTCTAGTCTAGTTAAAACTCGCTTTGATAGTTTATAAACTGTATTTTCACATGAGGCACAATCATTCGTAACAAACATACCTGTAATTACAATGTGCATTATGAACATGAAAAAACACAAAACAATTTTGCTTCCAGTTTCGCCATTTGAGGTTAAAATGGAATAATATGCGAAACTTGTTGGTATACAAAGTATTAAAAATACAACAAGGAAATTAAGATACCACGGGTCAAATCGAAATAAATATTTAAAAATTAATTTCTCTTGCTTTCTTCTTGATAATAAATCTTCTTTAAATTTCATCTTTTTATCAATAATTTTTGCACCATCTCTTGTAATTATTAGCATAACATTAAACCTCTCTTTTACAGGATTATTTTATCACAAAAAGAAAAAGATGTACATACTTTTATGTAGTGAATTTCACATACTTAAACGTGCACCAGAATCGTTTAAACCGTGATTTAGACTGAAAGTGATAGATTATACAGCCTCTTCATTTTTGACCTTTTTAAGGCTGTTTTAGTGGTACAGTAGGCCGCTGTTTTACGTCCTGACCACTTCTTAAAACTTTAAATTTTTGCTCCAAAATAATATTCTTTAATAATATACGGTTTTTGATTGAAATTATATGAGGTTTCAGTATTAATCTCTTTACGCTTTTTAACAAGTAGAATAAATCCAAGTTTAAGGAATTCTTCTACCTCATTAATATTCATAACACTAACACGATAAATTAAGTCAAATTTATTATTTCTGATTTTTCCTAAACAAACATCAATAATATCGTTCTTCAACGATACCTTATTCCCAAAAATGTTTTTAAAATCTTTTAATGTTAGCATAGACTACTCACCTCTATTCTATTTTAACATAAGTTTATTGAAAATGGAATAAAAAAATAGAGACTCTTAATCTCTACCTTTTAAATCGTTTTCAGAATACGCGTCAATTTTATTACTTTTTCGAGCCAGAAAAACGGTAAGTCTTTAGCTTAGCGTATGAATGGCTTTACCCTTGGTTCTTAATATACTCTTGAATTGTGCTATAACTTGCACCCTCTCCTATATTACATTCTGTACTTAACTGCAAGTACTAGATGCACCTTTAAACTATATTTAGAGTGATTTTCTCTCTTATACATAAACGACTCCTTCTTGTTGATATTCTATTACAGTTAGATAATTTAGGGGTTTTTAAACCTTTCGGCATACTACTAAAATCTACTTTTTCACCAAATATATTCATGAGTATTGCAAAACCAGAACTCATTCTACCTTTGATAAAATACTTCTCTCCTAGATATTCTACTTTATCAAATTTTCTAAAGCCATAAATTTTACCTGTAGGAAGTTTCTGTTCTCCTCGAATACCCTTTGTAAGTTGATAATCTCCTTTGGAAACTCTGCGTTTATAGAAAATTACTTCTAACTCTTTAAACTCTAAGCCGCCACTTGCAACTACACAAGCGTCTATAAAGTGGTCTTTTTCTAATTTCAAATGATTTCTATTTTCGCTTGTTACAAATCCAAAGGTTTCGATTGCATCTTGATATTTTTTCAACAAGTAACTTCGGATGATACTCATGTGAGTAGCATGCTTCAAGTTCTTTCTCTTCTTAGGTTTCTTACTTAATGTAATAGTACCAGTGTGAACTCCTTTATGACAATCTTCACATAAGGTAATAAGGTTCTCTTCATCATCAGTTCCACCATTACTCTTGAATTTGATGTGATGAACCTCTAATCTACAGTTCTTCTTACCACAACATTGACATGTGTAGTTGTCTCTATGAAGAATTGCGCTTCTCCTAGATGAGTAACCATAGTTGAAGCCTTTCTGGTAGCCCCACTTCCTAATCTTTTCATTCATCAAACTAGGATTTTTCATTAGAGCAGTATCAAACTGACTTACTTCTAAGATTAAGTCTGAAACAGGTAAAATCTTTTTACAAAACTCAATTTCGTCTATGTGAGCCTGAACCTTATGTTTCACCGATGGTGGAAGTCTATCTTTCTTAATAGAGTTTCTCCTGTTTAAGAATCTTGGTTTTCTATAGCGTATTTTTCTAAAACGTCTGTTACGTCTGTACATCCTTCTGATGTCCATCTTCCTTTTAATATCACTTCTTAATTTAGTTTGCGATTGGTACAGCACCTTGTCGTTACCTACAACCGCCACACCAATGTGTTTAGAACCAGTATCTACACCACAGTAACACTCCTGAACCACGTCTGTTTCAGGTTCATAAAGTAGTTTAATGGTAAAAGGTTCTCTACGAACAACCTTTGCTTTTCCTTCTTTTAATAATCTCCGAACCTTGCCAAAGCGTTCTGTCGGCATAAAAGGTTGTCCGTTTTGTTTCAATACATACACCAACATCTACACTTTCGCTCCTTTCGTTGATAATGAGTTTAACTCTTTAAGACAGTACTCATCGAACTGTAGTGCCTAACTCATCTCTGTAACCAAGATGAGTATTGGTCTTCCTTTCGTCAATGTTGAATTAGGTTTTTAATCTATACACACAGGAACTCAATGCTTTCCTTCCAACTTAATGCATAGACTCAGAGCAACGGTCTAAGGCGATAACCGTAGGTGAGTAACCTTAAGGATTCTCTAATTCAACGTAGGTTAAATTTCTCTAACCTGAGACTTGTGAAGCAACAACTAATGACTAACCAAAAGATGGTCAGTCTTTAGCTGAGCATAGCTTCACTGTTCTTATCTTTACAAAAGAATCTGTCTTTAAGTCTATTGACAATTACCAATTCTTCATTTGTCTTTACATACTTCACTACATCGTTAACTTCAAACTTAAACATTAATACCACCTTGCTTTAATCTTAACTTTAATGCTTCAATATATGCTTCCTCTGTCTTGGTTGCATATTTAGTCGTACTCTTCCAACGTTCTACACACTTTTCTAAACCTTGACTTTTAAACAATTCTTCTAATTTCTTCTCTAATTCATTAATCATGTATTACCTCTTTTATTTTACCAAGTCAGACAAATATTGTCCTGATTTTAAAACAATTTTTTCGTTTGGGTCCATAGATAAGTCTTCTACAAACTTCTCATAATTTGTTTTTAGTAAATTTACAAAACTTTCCTGATTACCACGACTTAAATAACGATTTATCATCTCTTCTTTCATATCTAATGACGGAAGAATGATTGTATATTCAATACCTTGTGCCTGCAATGCCTCTCTCACCTCTTTATGTGATGAGATTAAGACATTGAATCCCATACCTGTTAACTCATTAATCTTCTTAATGTAGTTATTTGGAAAATCAGGATTAATGGTTTTTGCTGTACCCTTACGCTCTTCAATAGGCAATGTCTTATCAATATCAAGCCACTTATAATCTGACGACTCAAGGTCAATATAGTTTTTGTTTGTCTGGACCAATGTTGTTTTGCCAATGCCTGGAAATGCTGAAATTATTTTATTCATATTTTTACCTCTATATTTACTTAAATAATGTGTATCTTATATTTTCTAAAAATTATAGAACAAATTTAAAAATCTTTCAGGAAGATTGAAAATGTCCTCATAAGCCTTATTCAAATCTTCTACAGTCTTGATTTCTCGCTCTGCACAATAGTCAGGAACATTTTCGATTGAGATGTATGACATTTCTGAAACTTGTCTTACAATTTCAAAACCAATTGGTAATTTATTAAACCAAACATGCACCTTTAGACTTCCATCATGAATGTCGCCATTTAAGTCATCATCTAGCCAAATGCCCTTGTCTAAAGAAATATCTCTGATAATCTGCTCTGTTAACTTTACTATGTGTTTTACCTCTATTCTTCTTATCTATTATCTAATAGGTTCATTAATTGCAATGTGCCTCTATCGTCACTTAAATTAACCGCATTAAAGTCTTTCATACTTACTGTTTCGTACTTTATAATACTTCCCACACCAAAACTATCTTTTTCTTTCCAACAAGCATTAAATACCTTGTTTCCATGTGGTGTTGTTTCAATACTATACGAATCAATCTCGTAAAATGGTTCGTATCTTCTTGAGTTTCTTAATAATGCATTAGTTAATTTTTGTTTTATAACGGTGTTTAATTTCTCAATTTCTTCCATTAATTCAACACATTCTTGTGCTGTTAATGATTCATAGTCTAACTGTGATAGTGCATTAATTGCGTTTGTAATGTTTTCCATGTCTTTATACCTCATACAAATTAAATAAATATTGAATGTAACTTTGAAATATCTTTACTCTTAAATTCACCTATCTCTTCACGAATATTGTCGATAAGTTCTTGCATTGTTCTGCCAGGAACTGTCGTTCGCCACACTTCCCGTCCTTCTGACTTAAAGAATCGTAACTGCGCCCAAAAGTATTTATCTGTTCTTGATACAGTGCAGAAAAGATTAATATTTTCTCTTACACCGTAAATTTGAATATAAATACAATTATTCTCTGTGCTTTGTTCAATAGTAAAGTCATTGTTATCTAAATTAAATCTATTTTTCTTTAAACTACTCTTCAACTCATTAAACATTTCACACAACATTGTGTTCTTTAAATTGTTTACTAGTTCTAATTCTTGTTTAAGTTTAGATTGGTTTTCTACAAGTTCTTGTTCTGTTAAATCAAATATAGATTTAATGATGGAAACCTCATCTGTTATATGTGAGTCATTAAACTTCTTGTATTCGACAACAACGAAATCACGATTAAGCCAATCAATGTGTTCTTCATATACATCTACTACATCTGCAATTCCACCATCAGGTGCCTCGAAATCTTTACCAATAATACTGTGTATCAACTCAACATGCTTCTTAACGTTCTCACTTGTTTTTCTGTCCATATTTATACCTCTATGTTTTTACTTAATTATCTTATTATACTTTCTAATAAATGTAAATAGAAAAGAGAGGTTTTATGCCTCTCTC